>Ga0172380_10000387_pt1 | contig 88245 bp, 139 predicted proteins | sample Leawe162metaG_FD_119747 | JGI IMG/M metagenome (GOLD analysis project Ga0172380, IMG submission 119747) | Leachate microbial communities from a municipal landfill in Southern Ontario, Canada - Leachate well 162 metaG | ecosystem: Engineered > Solid waste > Landfill > Unclassified | place... | reverse complement strand
GTATAACCGCCCCCTAAAATATTTGTAGAGGTTATGTCCCCTACGTTTATATCTAAAGCAGACGTATTCCCTGCTGTAAGTACTTCGTTAAGGGTTGGACTACTTATTACATCACCTATTTCTTCTATAGTAGCATAAAACTCTAAACCTTTATTAGTAAAGTTTATAGTGTCTGTTTGTTTAGGTATGCGTCTTTGTTTCGCTTGCATTATGTTTTTAAATTAAAAAGGGTGAGTGTTTAGCTCACCCAAGACTATAGGAAAGAGAGAAAAGAGGCATTAGGGAGCTATAGAAAATTCTACAATTACATCAATATCACCTGCTGAGGTAACACCTACAGTAACTAATTTAAGTATTCCAGTTTCTGCTACAGCAGTTGTACTAGTCATAGTAGCTTCTACACCAGTTGACGCTACCCCCATAAGATTGTTTAGACCTGTAAAAGTAGCTAGTAATACTGCACCTGTTAAGTTAGTATCTGCTGTACCTGCAATAGAATCAACTACAAATTGGTAGCTAGTTCCGCCTGCTAGAGCTGTCCTTTCCCTTACTACAAGTTTGGTGATTATTGCACCTGCTGGTAATACTGGAACTGGCAAAGTTGAAATTGAAGTATATGTACCTGCTGCGGTAATAGTGTTAAACCTAGCTTGTACTACAAAAGTGTTTGATGTTATATTTTTAGCTGACATTGTATTATAAATTTACTGATGGAAATGATGAAGGAGTTGAGTTCATCCAAGGATTAATTGTTGCTTCAAAAGCGTTTATAACTGCTGTTGCTGTACTAGGTATAGCTATGGTAAGTGTACTGATAACATCAGATGTTCTTACTGGCATACTTCTATCTATAATATTTCTAGCAGATTGTATGTAATACAAGTCATAAGTAGTACCACTTACTGCATAGTAAGTTTGTTCTACAGGTAGTATTACCCTGTTTAGGTAACCCCAGTCTCCCCTAGTTTGTTTTTCATATTCTCTTACTTTAGCATAAGTACCTGAGCCAGGAGTATAAGGAGTAGTATAAGTTACTTGAGTATCTTCAAAATCTTCTTCAAGACCTACATTAAAGTATACTTCATCTGCAAGTGCAGTAAGTTTGATACCAGCTAGATCTGAAGCATCAGGAAAAGCATCCAATTCACCAGCAGCTACACCAGAAGCACTTGCTCCTGCATAATTACCTGTTAATACTATATCAGCACCTGATACACTAAGTACAGTATATACTGGACTAGTAGTTGCAGTTGCAGAACCTATTCTTACAGCATCACCTGCTAATAGACCATGTGAACTACCTGAACTAGTAACATTTGGACTACCATTAGTTACAGTTAGGGTTTCAGCACCACCTATTGCAGTTGAACTTTGTGAACAAAGTACTTCAGCTTTTACAATCCAATTGTTTGGATCTGATATATAAGGACTAGCTAAAGGAGCTGCATTTATTTCAGTAGCAAGCTCTTGAGCAATTTCATATGCTGTAGCTGTAGAATCTGCAACTATGTTAGCAGACTTAGGGTTAAAAGGTAAATATTGTTTACTAAGGTTATCTACTATAAGAGTATATGAACCATTGTTTACAGTATTAATAGTTAGTGTACCTGAACCTAGATAACCAATATTGGTTACTTGTTTAACAGGAGCTGTGTAAGATTGTCCTTTCCATACTTGCACACCAGTACCTTGTATAGGGCTGGTAAAAATTGGGTTAAGACCACTTGCTACGCCTTGCACAAAATATATTTGTGAAGCATCAGTTATTGTATCTCCAGGTGCTAGTAACGCATTAGTATCAGCATTGAAGATAGCAATTGCTCCATCAGGAACATTTGTTGGGTTAGTTGCAGATCCCACTGCGGTGTTAGCACCTACTAGAATTTTATCCATGACTATTGTCTTTTTTGTTTAAGTTATTCTGCTCGTTTGAGTTCTAATTGGTTAGTCTCATATCTTTTACTTTCAATAGCTTCTAGAGCCATATTAACTGCCATAGCTATAAGTTCTTGATGAACTTGTGGTGCTAATTCGCTAGTCTGATTCAAAGATAGTGAAATAGATTTTGGTATCCTAATATAGCTTGCTATAAAGTTTTCTATAATAAAGGAGTTATTACCATAACTATCTATAAAGTTAGTTTGTTCTATTGTTAAAGGGTAATCAGGTGTAGTTGTTGCAAAACTATCTTTAAGTAATATATATAAATCATCTATTGCACATCTTCTTACAGGACTTACTTTTCTTGTACCTAATGTTGCTCCTACTCTATTTTGTAAAGTTAATTGACTACTTGTAACAGATTGCCAATTGGTGCCTCCATCATAAGTTATAAATAAATTAGTAGCTGTAGGTACTTCTACAAACAAGTTACTTTGTTCATATATAGTATAAAACCCTTCATACATTATTCTATAACCTGTTGGTAATTGTAGATTCTGTATAGCAGTAAGATAATTTTCTTCATCTTCTGGATATTGGTATCCTGTTAAAGGTGTAAAAAGTAAATTACTTGTAGTGTTTATAGCTATTCTAAAGTTATTAAAGTTTTGATTAGTAAGGTTATTAAACTGTACAGGTATTTGAAAGTATATTTTTTCTGTAGTGACAGTGGTGTACGTAATCTGATTACAGTAACTATTGTATACAGTTGCTTGACCACTAGTAAAATACATAAAATTACTAGGTAATTGAAACCTGTATTTGTTAATTTCGTTTGTTAAATATACAGTATCTTGATAGTTAGTAACATGTAGGTTTTTTAAATCTACAGTTCTTTTCTCATTCATTTCAAAACCTGTTTGGTATTGATTAGAAGGAGGATTATATCTTTGTTTAATAAACTCTGTTTGAGCTTTATTAAGGTAGTAATCTACTTCTTCATCTATTAAATCATCATAAAGGCCGGAATTGATCTTGTCAAGTTCCAGCCTAAATGAGATATGTAGATTTTTAACGTTCATCTATTTACGAGCTTTTTTAAGCTCTGATTTCATGTTGTTAACTATTTGAGAACTTTTACCATCTTTGAAAAAAGCTACTGCATCTTGCATGTTATCTCCAAGTGTGTAATCTGAATACAGCATTGTATCACCAGCTTTTCTAATTATACCAGCATATATCATAGCGTATATTTCAGACTTAATTGTAAGGTTAGGATCTTGACAGTAGTCAATAAACTTCTCAGGTGATCCCTTAATGTACTCAAACAGTTCATTCTTTTTACTTACAAAGTCTTCATATAGAGCAGGGTTTTCACCAAACATCCATAGCAACATATCTATTGTAGGCTCATCTTCATCATATTTAAGATAAAGTTGTGTTGCAGTAGTAAGTGCTTTGATGCTAGCATTGGTTTTAATTTTGCTTTCTTCTTCATCGTGTATGTAAAACCAATAATTACCTTTGTTTACTTCTTCTCTACTTTTAGCTACATTAGCTGATATAAGTGCTCTTTTGTAAAGAATGTAGTCTTTAGGATTAATAGGATGACCATCTTGATCTGTTGATACATCTAGTGTTATACCAGTTGAATATTTTACAGAAGCACTTACTGTGTTCCAAAAGTTCTTAACTTCTTTAAAGTAGTTAGGATCATTTCTATTAGTTTCTAATATTAAAGGTAGAAGATAATCCTCTTCTTCTTGTGTAATACCTTTAGCTATTTTCTTGTCTACAAAAGTAGGACTTAAACCTCTTTTAACATCTGCTAATACATCAGCAGGTAAATTTTCACCATGAAACTCTTTTAAGTGAATTCTTACGATTTTCTTTGTTATCTCTCTTTTACTCATAAATCTATTGAAAAAAAGGGGATGGTTAGTCCCCTTGTATTAAATTATTAAGAAGCTACACATTGCAAGTCTATAGAAGTTGTAAACCTTCTAAGTACTATACCTTTTTGTTGTAAGAAGTGAACTGAGCAACCATCTATATCAGAAGCCCTAAGATTAGAATCTTGGAATCCTCTAGGTACAGTTGAACCTGCTACTCCCCACCTTAGTTCTCTACCTTCTCTTACTACCATTTGTACATTGGGAGCACCATCATACAGAGAGTGGTCTACAAACACCATTCTGTAAGACTCTAGTGAAAGACCTGTTACAGGGTGTTTAGCACCTACTATAGATTTGTTAGAAAAGTCAAATGCAGGATTTTTAACTACATTTATTACGTGACCATCTATGTGTTGGTATTGGGTAAAGAACCCACCTAAGCTAAGGTTTCTACCCTCACCGTATACAAAGTTACCATCATCTACTTTAATGTAAGCTCTTGAACCAAGCTCATCTTTCATAGCATTGTCAAACTCTTCAGCTCCACCAATACCAGTGTACAAGGTAATTTGCATTTTCATGGTATCTGTCATACCATACATTACGTTCCTTACAATAGTTTTAAGCTGGTTAGCTGTTAGCTGAGTGTAAGTATCTTTGTTAACTACTTGTTCAAGTAGACCAGGGCCTATGATAATAGGTGAGTTGTTAGCATCTTGATCAAACAAGTGGGTGTTCATCTTATCATCATAAGATTGTTGTCCATACCAGTAGTAATGCTCACACTCTTTTTTCCACATTTTGTAATGCCTAAACTCTTCATACTCCATCCAAAGCTTATTAGCCCCTTCACCTGGTTTAGCATTGTAATCTAGCCACATGTACCTTTTATCAGCAGAACCTGACCAAGAATAGCTTTTCCTAAAAGTACCAATACGGTGTCTAATTTTAGAAGGTGCTACCCAGTTAGATGCGTTACCTCTAGAGAAATCTTGTCCTACAGGTGCATAAAGTTGTCCAAATGATTTGCCTTGTACCAAGTCTGAACTAGGTAAAGTTGCTAGTGGATTAGGGTCTATTAATTGACAATTGTATTGCCAGTAACTACCTTTTTGTACAGGTTCTTGCATGATGCGTATCTGTGTACCAGATTCACCTACAATTACATAACTTTTAATAAACCATCTTTCAGCAAAAGTAAGTGTAAATGGTTGGTGGCCTATACCTACATTAGCAGTAGTTACAGTAACAGCAATAGGTACAACTTTATCTTGTCGAGAGATAACATTGTAATCATAGATGTCACCACTAATCCTTACTACAGCAGGAGATTGGCCATTAGTGCCTGTACCAGCAGTTCCTTCTGTGGTCATAGTAATAGGCATGTTTTCAAATTCTTTACCTGTTAAATAGGTAAGCATTGGGGAAATTTGTTCAGGTGCAATCATCATTGCATTTGCTAATGCATTGTCTGTAGTTACACCTGTTCCATTAAAAAAGTCTGAGTAGAGTCTCATTGTTGTTTATTTAGTTTGTTATTCTTGTGAACGCTCCAGGACTGAGATCAGGTTTCTTGTTATTACTTTCTGGTTCTTTAAAGCTTCCTGAAGCTGTTCCTGTTCCTTTACTTTTAGCAAGGATTTGTTTTAAATCTGTTACCTTTTTAGTTGTAGCCATATTATCAACTAATGATTTTAGACTGCCAACACCTTTATATAATATGTAATCAAGCATTAACCTTTCTTCAAGATTTAACTGATTATACTTTTGCACCCTTACGGATTTACCTTCTTTATCTGTTTCAGTTAAGAACTTTTTAAAACTATCCTTTTCTTTCTTAGGTAAAGGAATACCAGCAAGGTTATCTTTGTCTAGTGTAGTTTCTATGTTTTTCCATACTTGTTGAGCTTGTTCTTCTTGTTTAGCTTTTATAGCTTTTTGCTCTTGTATGACTGCTTCTTTTTCTTTTTTCTGTTCACTTACTAGCCATTTTTGTGCTAATTTAGCTTGTTTTTCAAGTACATTAGAGTCTTCATAGTCCTTTACATACTCAGCAATTTCATCTTTATCAAAATCTTGTTTCCTAAGATAATCTGTAATAAGTTTCTTTTGAGCAGATTGATCTGTTATATCTATCTCATCATATCTTACATCAGGACTAGCAGCTTTAATGTATTTGCTTACATCTCCACCTTCTTGTATAAAGTCTACAAACTTTTTAATCTCTTCATTGCTGGACAAGAACTCTTCAATTCTTTCTTGAGCCATTTTTTCAGCTATAATTTCAGCACCTTTGATTAATCCATCAATGTCATCAGTAAGTGTTTCATCAATTTCATAACCCGTAGCTTTCAGTAACATTTCAGCTACTGTTTCTTCAACTGGTTCTTGTTCTTCTTCCTCAACTTCCTCTTTAGTAACAACTTCTTCTTTCTTTGGAAGAATAGTTGAAATATCTTCAGGTTCTTTTGATCCAGGAAGTTCCTCAGGCTCCTTTGTTTCTTTTGGGTCTTCAATTACTGTTTCACTACCTATTACACTTTGCATAAATGCTTCAGGTGATAAGTTAGGTTTAGCAATTTCTTCGTTCTCTTTTTTCATATGTCTATTCAAATTTAGTTGATTGATTAATATATAACAACTTAGCTGATTTTGTAAAATGTCTCAATTAAGTATATCACTTATTCTTTAGTTTATTAGCTACTTTTTCCTTGATTTGCAACTCTTTTGATTTTACTACTTCATCAAAAGCTTGTTTTCTTTCTTGTAAAGCTAGTTTTCTTTGTTCTAATATATCTAGTTGACCATCATTATCAGCATCTTGATCTTTACCAAATCCTAAACTAGTAATAGTAGCTACTTCTATTTTGTTAATCCTGTTAAGGTTACCTTCTGAAGCTAGGAATGCTCTTTCTTCTTCTTCTCTTTGGGCAACCTTATCTTCTATTGCAAGTTTAGTATCTTTTTCTATTTTAGCCATTTGTTCTTGTAATTGTTGAGCTGCTTGTTCTGCATCTTTTACTTTTAGTTTAATTTCGGCAAAGTTATCAGAGTCTAGTATCTCTAAAGCAGCAGAAGCACCTAATCCATTTTGTATAAAAGCTTGGGCATTATTTCTAGCTATTTCTAACTTTCTATATTCTTTTGAAGTGTTGTTTACAAATGTTCCATATTCAGCATTAGCATAAGTTGGCCCATCTATGTTAAGGAAACTTTGTCTACCATCATGGGTAATGAAACTAGCTTTCTTACCATTTACCCAACAGATTTGGCTTAAATCAATAAGATATTGTAAATCTCTTCTTTCAAGGTTAGAATAGTCAGTAAATAAACTCTCAGTAATAGCAGAACTTTGGTATATAGCTGCTTCAACATTACCTACTAACTCATTAGAATTAATTTGTCCTTGTCTTTGTCTAGTTACACCACATAAACTTTCCCATTCAGTTTTTATACTGGCAAGTAATATTTCAAACTTATCTATAAAGTTACCTAGGCTCATGTCTATTTGAGTCTTTTGAGTAGGATTAAGAACAGTTCTTTCTTTATCAGAATAGTCTACTATCATAAGGTTCATAGACTCTATGTAATGTAACCATTTATCTAAATCCCAATCTGCTGGTTTAGCTTGTAAGTCTAATACACCTATTATACCTTTAGCTTTAGCAATCATAAGTTCATACCTGTACTTATAAATGTTATATGTAATTTGGTATGGCAGTCCTATACTTATTAAACTAGTATTGATAGTATTCCTATTAGAATACATTCTTCCATTGTAAGGTAATTTCCTAAGTGCTATATTATTCTTGGTAAGGGAACATTCAGGTATTGGCCTAGCTCTAAAGTAATATTTATCATATACTTTGTATGCTTCCCAAGGCTGATTTACCCATACCCATTCTATATCTTCATCAGGTAGTTGGGGGTAATCTTCTGGTACAATCATTTCTTGTCGTTGTCCATATTCATCTATATATCTTAATGTGCCTATTTTTTGCTTGCTTTGCCATACTATATGTACAACAGGTATAAGTCTTTGTATAAGATAAGGGTTAGCGCTACTTGTAGTTGAACTATATATAGAAAAAGGGTAACTGCTAGTTATTTGCTGAGGATTTTCAAATTCATCTACAATATCTTTAGTATAATCAGGATCATCATAAAATTTAGAGTTGATAGAGGATGGAGTACATAATGTATAATGTATTACCCAATCCGCATCTTCTACATAGTCTTTATTAGGATCTCTTTGGTAATCTATTTCTAATGGGTTAACTATGTCAAATATAGGCTCATCATGTTCAATACCTCTATATGTATATGCTTCACCTGCTGCACATAAGTCAAAAAACCCTTTTTTGTTTTTCTCTACAAATTCATTATAAGCTACTATGTAATCCATAGCTTGTTGACCTAATATTGCTCTTTCATCTTTATAGTTAGCATTTACAAAGTCTTTAATCTGTTGAGGTTCTTGTACTTCTTGCTGATTAGTATCCATGCCTTTGTTAGCTAATTCATTAGCAAACATTTGATACAAACTCTGCGTAGCTAATTGTTTAACTTGTTCTTCTTTAAGACTTTGTATATCAGAGTTAACAGATGTTACTTGGTAGATAAAAGGTCTTTGTATCTTTTCACCTACTAACCTATCTATTACAGGTTTAAGTATGTTCCAGTTACTAAGTTTAGCAGGAAAGTTATCTGCATTTTGTCCATATGCTTGAGTTACATAAGAATAAGCTTCTGCATTTATATTGCCAGAATAAGCATCATACAGTGTTTTAAGTAGATACTTTCTACCACCTGTATTACATTCACTCATTGATATAATTGCATCTACTGTTTTTATGATAAAGTTTTTATCTTTAGATTTGAAGGGTACTGCTTGATTTGGTATTTGGTTCATGATTTATAGTTTCTTTCAAAGAAAGAATTAGGATCTTTCTCTATTCTTGTTTGTCTTAACTGTTTATGAATAAGTTCCCTATCAAAGAACATACCTACTAACATTGCACTCACCCTATCTGAGTTAGTCTTTCTATTGTATTTAATAAGTTCTCTAATTAAACCTACATCATATATCGTATGCAAAGTTAGAATTTTATTTCCACTTTCATCTACACTTCTTTCTGTTAATAACCAATCTCTTAAATAGATTTCACCTGTTTCTTTTCTTCTATCTGTCATGTGCATACCAAAACTTCTATTTCTATTAGATTGAAGTTCTTTAGTATCAGGTAACTTAAACTCTTCTTGTAACCATTCAAGTTTCTTAAATCTTTTAGCATAACTAATTACATCACCTCGGTCATTTTCAAATCCTATTTTAGCATTATAAAACTCTGCTAACATAAACAAGTTTCTATTGTACTCATCCATGCTACTAGGTCTAGCTACATAGCTTGCAACTATACAATCATCAGGTTTTCTAAGGTTATTCATCCTGATCATTACATAAGCTGCACCTAAACTCATACCTTCCCCATCTTGTGCATAAGGGTCATGACATATGTAATACATGTTAGCAGGAGTATTACCTTTGTCATCTTTATAAGGCATGTTATATATAACAGTAGTGCCTGTCTTATCAGCATCTTTCTTGATAGGAAATTCATATATAGGTTTAGAATCGTCAAGGTTAAACTTGATTTTACCTTCATCATGAGTAAAAGAACCGCATAATTCAAATCCTCTATCTTTGGGAGAGTTGAGTAATTTCTTTTCCCATGCTGACAATTCTGCTATAGGAAATATGTTGTTATTAGATTGTAAAAATGCTTCAGAAGGTGTAAAAGGATCTTCAGCTATAGCATTAGTAAATGCTGCTGGATCTTTAGCTTCTTTTTTAAGTATGTCTCGTTTAACAAGTAGTTCTGTTTTGGCAGCTTCTGTATTAGAGTTTCCATATTGGTCTATATATCCAGTCATGTTAAGATATGCTGGTATAAACAAACCTGTTTTAGTTTCTTCTAATCCTTCTTCCCATACATTAGGCACACCTCTAATATTATAAGCACCAGGATTATAAAACAAATCTTCAAGTCCTTTACTTGCATCTTCAACAGATCCACCTGTACCAAATGCTACCATCATTCCAAATGTAACTTTACCTTGTTCCATAGAAGGTCTAGCTACTTGCCAGCATTTTAATAGATTTTTAAACTCTCCTGCTTCTTCCCATAATATTAAATCTCCACGCTTGCCCCTAACCTTTTTACTATCATCAACAATTACACCTATTATTTCAGACTTATAACCTGCTTCAGTTACCCTACCTTCTTTTCTAAGTTGATAACTAGCTCTTTTATGAAAATCAGTATCTTTATACTGTCTCATTTTAGTCCATGCTGTATGAGTATCTATAAAGCCCATCATATCCCATGCTTTATTTAAAATACCATCTTTAGTCAAGAACTGTTCAGACTCTGCATACACATAATTTTTAGAGCCTTTCTTTAAAAAAAAATTTCTATTAAGCATAGATCCTCCTTTAAATGAATACCCTCTACCCCTTGCTTTAAGCACTGAACCATGTTGTCCTGCTTTTTGAGCTTCATCAAGGTAGTGAAAATAGCTATAATCTGAGTCCCAGAAATCAGCAAAGTCAAATCCTCTTTCACCAGTTATATTACTACCAGCAGTAACTGCTTGATTAATGTCATAACTTACTTTGTAAATGGGAGAGTAATTCAAATAAAAGTAAAAATATCCAGGTATGTAATCTCTACCTGTATGATAACCTTCTAAACATCTTCTAGTCTCTTCATTCCAAAAGTTAAAGAAAGCTCTTGTACCTGCAATAGCTTTAGTATAAGCTCCTTCTTCTTTAAACTTTTGCCTAGCTGCTGTAAACTCTAATATATCTGCGTTAAACATTTGTTATATATCTATTATTCCTTTTTGGCCTTCTTCATTAGTAACTGCTTCTGTAGGACTTTCATCAAAAGATATTACATCTACTAATATATCTCCATTTATACGACAGTAACCTAAACCATTATTATTAGCATATCTAATAGCTTCTGTTAAAGAGCAAGCTGTTATGATGGGGCCATCCCAAGATTTTAATTCCATATCTTTAGGATCTAAAGCTCTTATAGTTGTTATATATTTATTTAATATCATGATTATTAATTAGTTATTTTTCAAAGAAACCAACTGACCCATCCCCCCTTATATTACCTTCTGCTTCCATTTGTTCTTTCCTTACTCTTTGTTCTAAGTCAGATATATCTTTTATGTTTTTAGGTAAATCTTTAGCCATAGTAAGAGTAGTACTAAATAATGTAACAAGATCAGGCAATTGACTAGAGTCTTTATTCTGTTTCATGTCTTTAATCTTAGTTTCTATACTTTCTCTAAGAAATTGTATAGTATCTACACAAGACTCTAGTGTCCTCTTCATCTCCTTAAGAGTTCTTTCTGAAACTGTTTCTTTTAAGCTAGAATACTTTAGCATAGCTTCTTTTACTAACTCATCAGGTTTCCATTTCTCTAATCCTAAGTCATCTATAATAGTTTCTTCTCTATCTGATTCAGGTATTCTTTGATAAGAGCTTTTAACATCACACATATGATAAACAAAACATAACTCTTTCATAGCATGTTTCTTATGTCTTCCATCATGATCACCTTTACTACCTTTATCACGTTCTATGATCTGTTTAAAGGCTTTTATCATCCTTACTTCAGGAGTAATTCTAATTACATTATTATCATCTACTTCAAATAGTATCATAAACTACCTTTCCATTTTATAGTTAAAGCGTCTTTTTCTTCTTTTGTATAACCTATAGTTGCTGTACGCATTGGCAATTGTTTTGTAGTACATTCTTTGTCAATCCAAGGGGCTAAAGCATGTGGACAAGACCCAAACATTTTATAACATGTTTGAAAATCAAGTGTGTTAATAAGTTTTGTAGTTACTAAATAATCTTTATTTTCCCATATGTCAACTGGCATTATATGCCAAATTCCTGAAGCAGCAGAATAATTTTCTCCTGTTTCTAAATCTTTTATATGAGTCATTATTACTTTTTTGCATCGGTTGTAAATATCAAGAGCATGAGGATGGTCATCTATTTCTCTAGAATCAGTGCACTGTATAAATGGTGTATTCATATGATACTGATTTTTACCTAATCCTTGAATAGTGTATATATCTATTACTTTCATTTTAGTGTAAGTAAATATTTAGTTTCGTCTATTAAGTTAAAGAATTCATCTAATATATTGTTTAAACCTGATGAATCTGGATGTCTAAGTTTAAGTTTTTCAATCAGTTTGTTAGCAGCTAATATAAGAGCATCAGAGTTATTAATGTTTAACTGTATAGTTTCTTTGTATGTCATTTTTACTCTACCAAAATATCCTTGATAGTTTTCAAGATATGTATCTGTTAACTCTAACCATTTAGTATAGAACTTATCTAATGCTTTATGTTCAGCATAACTAGTAGTTTCTAAATGTATTGTATGTGCTATATCTCTAATCCTAAATAGTTCAACTATCGGATTCATTGTTAGTTTCATTTCCATGTGTGAGCTCTTTTATTTCTTGTATGTGTTTTAAGTAGGTTTTAAACTCTTGTTCTTGAAACTCTTTTTTTATAGTTTCTATTCTTTCTTCTAACTCCCTAATCTTAGCTAGTGCTTCATCATATTGTAACCACTTTTTCTGATCCATCTTTAAGTTTATTTAGTTCTTCAAGTGCTTCATTCTTTTTACTTGATTTTATCATCCAGGTACCAAAGCTTTTAATCTTTACTTCTTCAAGGTTTGCAGCTTTGTGTAGTATGTAATTGTATTGAGCTTTTATAATCTTGCTAACTGTTGCTATACTAAGATTACATTTGTTAGCTGTATTTTCTATTGCTTCTTCTTTTAAATTGTCTACTTTATTCATTGTACTTGTATATAAAGTATGTAATATGCTCCTATTGTATAGTCAGCTCGGTAACTAACATTATGTCTCTTATACATGTTTTCAATGCCTATACCATATAGGATCATTTTGTCACATGAATCAAAGATGTACTCTATCATATATAGTTTATAATGTAAGTAATCTTTACTACAGATGTATTAGGTACTAAAAAGGGATTAAGGTAATATTGTTGTGATTCCTTATCTCTAAGGAAAGCTCCTTTTCTCTTTAGTTGACTAATAGTGTTAGTAAGATTATAGTTAGATTGTTTAAGTTTAGTTGCTATGATGGCCCTATTATTAGGTGATAATATACTTAATGTATTATCATTGTCTTGTAACTCACAAAAGGAGAGGAATACATCCCTCTCCTTTTTAGTAAGTTTAGCTACCCCATTTAAAGTCTCTAAAAAACCAGCCATATAGTCCTCTTTATCTAATGTGACTTCTAGAGTTCTTTCTTTCTTTCTCTCTTCCATAGTATTGGGTTAGTTTAATGCGTCTCCTGGTTTTATAAGTTGTGAAGTGTAAGCTAAGTCTCCACCAGGTTTAATTTCAGGATTTTCTGTAACATCTTCTTCTAAGAAGTTACAACCTTCATAAACTCCTATTAGTTGACTTTCTTTAAGTTGTACAAATAGTTTACCATCTATATCAAGTCTCCACATAGTTATGCTACCTACTGATACAAAGTTGATATAAGCTTTCATACCAGCTTTAGCAGTTTTACATTCAGGCCCTACAGCAATTATGTCTGCTATTGGTGCTACTTTAGGTTCTCCTATAAGAATACCAGATGAAGTTGTTGTTATGATATTAGGTCTTAACAATACTGTATCTGCTATAAGTTTAATGTTGTCTTGAATTTTTTGATACAGCTCAGAGCTGTATCCTTTAGTTTTTTCTGATAATTCTTTTTTTTGTTGTGGACTTAATGGTTTACTCATATTGTTTATATATTTGATTACAAAGGTAACATAATTTTTATTATGTAGTATAATTTTTATTATACTTTTCTATGTTCTTATGTATTTGCTCTGTTACATACCCATTAAGATAGGTATAAGCTTCTTCTGAATCTTCTGATAACTCCATACCTGTGTATCTCATAATAGCAAATGTAAGATGCAATACTTCATGTGCTAACATGTTATGCCATACAGGAGAATCAGGTATACGATCTATGTGTAATATTTGATGTCCTCCATAATTATGTACTATTCCATTATAGTTAGTATCATATTCTAGTATTTGTTCTTTAGCTTTCTTGTTAGGAATATGCTTATGTATCATTTCTTGAAAGAACTCTTTAGTACCAAAGTAACACAATATAGTTACTGGGTAAATAGGTACTTTAATCTTAAAATGTATGTTAGGTGTTTCTTTTTTCATTTTCTATAAGGGTTAATATTCCAATGTTACATAGTTTTAGTATAAGCTCATTGCAAGCTAAATCTTTAGTAGCTCTACTTATTCCTTCAACTAATCTTTGTGTTGAAAGTGTCTTTCCTTTAACATCATGTGTTTCTTTTATAAGCAAAGCTTTGTACATATTATTATGCTGCTTTATACGAGGTCTTATAACAGTGCTTTCTCCTTCTCTATATAGAGATAAGGTAGATATTTCTCCTAGTTCTTTGAACAAGTGTGTTACTAAAAAGTATAATTCTTCTTTATCTTTCATAAGTGATATAATGATTGTTTCTATTTTCTTTTATTTTAGCGGCTAAAAAATGTGTTGTGATACCCTCAAAGTCCCTAATGCTAGGATTATAAGCATTATTAACATGTTCTAAAGCTTCTTCTATACTTATTTTACTAAGCATCTTTTTCCATTCTCTTTCTCTGTATTTACTTTCTAAGTTACAGTATGCATAATACAAATCCCATTCATCTATGTTTGGTGAAATTCTTTGTATTACTGGAAGATGATTAGCATATATGGCTGTATGTGTTTTGGCAAACATATACATAATTACTTTGTCTGAGTTTTCATAAGTTACTTGTGCAAAATCTTCTATTACAAACATTTTTTTCTCCTGTCTCCATTAAATATTTTATTAGTGTTTACAAAGTATGTATGAATCCTGTCTTCTTTTAAGGCAATGTAATTCTTTTCTAACAATCCTCTTAAAGCTAATCTTACTGTAGATCCTGCTTGTATATTCATTTGTTTTTTACATCTATCTGCATCTATATATACCTCATCTGCTCCTTTAGACATTTCTAAGGCTATGTAAAGTACTAATTTTATCTCAGGTAAAGTAAAGTACATCATGTCTTCTAAAGTAGTTTTAAACAACTTTCTAAAGGGTAGAATATCCATATCAGATATAGGGTAACCTGTTTTAGAGTTTACAACACGTACTTCACCAGTAGATGCTGATACTACTTCTTCTATAGAAGCATTTTGTAACATCATGTTTTTATATATAATACCATCTCTGATGAAAGGATTAGTTTTATGTTTTTCAATTTCTCTTTTTGTTCTCATATGTTTTTACTATTTTATGCAAAGATAACAGACTTTTTGATGATTGCAAAAATAAAATGAGTAATTTGCGTCACAATATTACTTGAAACAGTAAGGGGTGAATAGCGTTACTTCTAATACATATATAAGTAGGGTAGAAGGAACACAAGTTAGATGTAAAATTCTAAAAATTTTTTTATATATAAAAAGTTGAGTATATGATAAGGGAGGTTAACCACCCAATCACAACACCCCCCACTCACCTTTGCAGGGAAACTCCCCCATCCCTGTTTAATAATCATTTAAATTTCGACAACTAAAATAAAACCTTATGACACTTATTGAATTTGTAAAATCACAAGATGCTGTCTCAGTATCTAAAGTAATTGGCCCAAATGGTGCATTCATTAGCTACACTAAAGCAGATGGAAGCAAACACACATTACCTGTAGGTAAACGTAGCCAAAATGGCACTATTGCTGAGTATCGCATACTTGTAGCTGAAGACACTAAGCAAGAGATTGCTACTGTTAACGAGTATGATGCTGTTGAAACTTTAACATTGTAATGTTATGGAAGAAAACACAGCAGCAGATGGAACATATTGGGGTGAATAATCACTCTTCCTGGCAAGGATTGTATGCGTAGAGAGCTTTACCAGTTGTGCCATTAAACAACTGGTTTTTATTAACCTTAAACAACTAATAACATGATAGTATCAATACTTATCCTTATAATAATAGTATTACTAATAGTATCAATATACTACTATAATGAATACAATTCAGTTCACTTGAAAGGACAAAGAGATATGTATAAGCAACAACTTGAAGATAGGAGGAATAACTTTGATAAAGAACTTGACGAGTTAAAAGAAAAAGTTAATGCATATACTAGTGAAGCAAATCCATTAGTTACAGCTTATAAAGAAATGGTTATTGAATTGAATCAAAAAATAGCTATTCAAGAAGCACATATTACTGATTTAACTGAAACATTAGATTTTTTAGATCCAGATGGAGACGGAAGAGAATTTGTTAAAACAGGTACTTATGACACAACTTTTAATGATACGGGTATTTGTGACATAAACATAGCTGATTCATTTAATGATACAACTAATTAACTCATAATAATAACTATTATGGATAATAATACATTTCTATTCTTATACTCGTTAGTAACATTTGCCTTCTTTGGATTTGTAGTATGGGTAAATACAAAAGATGATAAGAAATAGTAAATAGTTTTAGATAGAAAGGAAAATAATGATGATTTATTGAGAGTGATAAATGGCTGTAATGCTTGGTATCACTGGATCACAACCACCCATTTCATCAGTATTCTACTATTATCATTACTTCTCATTCTTACATCTCATATCTATACCACTTTTATCATTTCACACACTTAACAAACCAAACAATAACATGTCACAAAATGCAAACATAACAGATTTAATAGGTAAAACACTTGTTGAAATTAACAATTTAGATCATACATTAGTATTTCACTGCGCAACAGGAGAAATATATACTATGTTTCATAACCAAGATTGTTGTGAATCAGTATACATAGAAGATATAAACGGAGATTTGAATGAGTTACTTAATACTCCTATACTTGATGCTTATGAAACTAGTAATGATACACCTATGGAAAATACTAATCCAGAACTATGTCAATGGACATTCTATACTATTAGAACTGTAAAACAGACTGTAGTAATTAGATGGTATGGAACATCAAATGGTTATTATTCAGTAAGTGTAAACTTTGAGCATACAAATGCTTAATAACTTTTATCATCTCACACAACTGTTACATCATATCAACAATACTTTTAACAATACTTACATAGACCGTAGTAATATACCCTACCTTACAGGTGCACAAGCAGAGTTAATATTACTGCTCAAGGCAATACGTAAGCATATAGGTTTATAGGCATATAAACACACCTTCGTAGTATAAAGGTACAGTAGTTATACTTGAATTTATATTACTACAACTTATGTAAATAGATTAATATGGATGTATCAACTGACTCATAAAAATATAATTATGATTACAGGAATTTCAATTTAATCTTGGCTTGCAAGATCATATAATTGGTTAATACTATAGTTTATTCTATAGAATCTAGGTTCGAGTCCTAGTCTTGCAACTATAACTTATTAGGTATTTTAGGAGGGTACATTCATATAGTGTAATACTATATATACTGAGGCCACTACTAATAAGTTATTACTAATGCACCACAACATATTTCCCAAGGATATGCACTTGTAACAGGGTAGAAATACAAAAACACTTAAAATTACCTTAGAAGCCTTTAGTGTTAGTATTAGAATAGGCAACCTGAAGAGGTGAAGATATAATAAATTCATTGAGATATGAAGTTCTATCTTTAGACTACTGTTACAAGTGAGTGCAGAGGGAAAACAAATCATTTACAATTAAACAACACTACTATGGAAAGATTTAAAACATACTGTACAAATTGTGAAGAAATTACACAACATGTAGATAATGGTTATTGTATACAATGTGGAAAACATGCAGATAATTATACTAAAATACATCCTAATTTACCTAATGAAGTTAGTAACTTAGTTATTGGTATGATGAATATATTAGCAGATGGCATGGATATAGACTAATCAACACTATTATGACACAACAAGAAATAATATCTAAAATATTTAGTGCTTGTATATCAATAGAACAAGCTTGTATTGATTTTACATTATATAACTATAATGAGTGTATAGAACGTATTAGAAATAATATTGAGTTTCAAGCAGAGTTACTACAACAATTGAACATTAAAGAAATTGCTGGTGTGTGTGAGGAATGGATATTAACTGAGCACTAAGAAAGTTAATCAAGGCGATTGGGATTAACACTCAAATAGTGATAGGTGTTGATTGGTAACACATGCCAGCATTTTATTATCAGTAGTTTCTGATAAGGATTATCCCAAGTTTTACTAGTTGTACTTTAAACAACTAGTTTTATTATTTACATTAATACTAATATGACAACTAAAATACAAGACAAACCTAATTTCAATGATTTATTCTATTCAGAAAAAGATAAAACTCTGTTCTGGATATTGGGCTATACTACTTCTTTTAAAATCATTAAAGATAGTACAAGAGCATTCTGTTAAATATTTAACTTAAATGAAGATGATGTATCAATAGATTTTGTATCTAAAAGCACCAGGTATCAAAACATGATGTTTATATACTGTAAATCTGATGTATTAGCACACAAAGAAATATACAATCTTAAAGATTGGCACATGTATCAATGGATTAATTATTAAACTTATGCAATTTGAATACACTACAAGTAGATTAAAAACAGATGAATTACCTTTATCTATAATGAGCACTCTTAATAATATAAAAGGCATATCTTGTACAATGAGATGGACAGGACATTTTATTAAAACTTTAACAATTACTATCAATGAGGATGAAACTTCAGAAGAATATAAAGGAAAAACTGGCATTGTAAAGTTACAATCTTTAATAGAAAGTCATAAAACACCAACTAATACATTACCACCTGATTTTTAACAAAAATTAAATTTATGCAATTACAAATACCAATACCAGAAAAATACTCAGACTCTGTTGTTTTTAAAGTAATACAAGTTATTACAGAAACAGCCCGTGAGAAAAACATGCCTTTTTCAATAATTACTATAACTGAAGAAGGACAAGATAATTTTTTAATACTTATGCCAGATGGAATAACACCTGATATAATAGCTTACTTAGGTGTAGCTATAGGTATATCATTAGAAGTACATAGCAACAAAAAACATTTAACATTAACACCATGAAAATAAAACCAAAAAACTTGAAAGATTTAGACAGAGGCCCAGTTGATTGTGACAACCCTCAAATGATGATAGCTGCAAATCTACATCCGCCTTATTTAACTCTTAACAGAGCTATCTTTAGTAAAACTAAAGAAGAAAAAGAAGAGTTAAAAAAGCGTAAAAATCAACATCATGCATTTATGCGTACACATGGATATAGTCCAAGTAAATACTTAAATGTAGTAAGAAATAATGAAGGTAATGTTGTAAAACCTTCATAAAGCATATATGCGTTCTCATAATGTTTAAAAATACAAGACGTTGTAGCAACACCATAAGTACCAGAACGAAAATGGATGTACTACAGCGTCTTTAAAAACTTTTAAAAAAACAAAAACATGACAACACAAGCAGTAACACTTAGAACAGATTTGCAATCTAAGCTTGCAACTATTGATGAAAAGCTTAAAGCTATTAAAGCTACAGCAGATTCTCAATACAAAACTAATGGTGAATTTAGGTTTAACCCTTCATACACTGTAAACTCACCTATTTACATTCACAAAACTCAAGACTTGAAAATACTTATAAGTGCTTTGGGATATATAAACAAACAATCTCAAGCATACAATGAAACAGCTTCTAACATATTGAAACTTGATAGTTATCCTGTTTTTGAATGGCAAGGATACAGTTTTGATGCTTGGGAAAATGATATTCAAATTAGAGTTGCTATAGTAACTCAACATGATTTGATTAACAAACTTAAAACAGCCAAACAAAAACTTGAGCAATTTATGTCTGATGAAGACAGACTTGCCATTGCGTTGAAAGATGTAGATGCTTTGATTGGTTAAAAGTATTATACAGACGTGTATAAGTATGTGTAAGATTGGTGGCTTGCTTACATATTAATAAATTGTCACAACTGAAGCATGATAGATGATTATGCCCTGTAAGTCCTTTGGTTCACACACAGTAGGTTAAGCTGTGTTTATTTTAAACTTTAAAATTTTAAACAATTAATAACATGCCTTACAATTTTAAATCAATTACTCGCCAACTTAAACGAGGTAACCTTAAAAAAGAAGTAAAAATAGGATATGATGGTAAATATCTAATAATAATACTTCGTAGACATCGTATGGGTAAATACATTCCTTATTAATTTATAAATTATGATATATTATGAACCTAAACTATTATTTGATATAAGATCTACTATAGATACTACTATTAAAATAAGTAAAGACAATAATGAAGATGTATTATTTAAGTTTAATACTAAACTTATACTAGTAAATCAATATTCAAGAAAAGAAGATATATATAATTTGTATCATAATTCAAATCAAATACTTATAACAGATGTTGAACAATTAACATTTTAATTATTATATAAATTTTTTTAAACTTTAAAACCTTTAACAATATGTACAACTTAAAACATTATGGTGCAGCTCCTAAACAAGAGAATAGCACACCAAAAATAGACATTTTAAACATGCCAGCTAAACGTAGAAAAAGTAAAGCTAGTGACAAACGTGACTCTTTTACTATAGCTGGAATGCAAGCATTTTAAAGATACAAATAAGAGATATTGGTTCGAGCCCAATCTAGCCTTATTAAAGATAGGGCTGGTCGTAATAGCTGGTTAATACGCTTATTTAACAACATTATTAGTTTCTAGAGCTAATATAGACAGTTGCCTAAAGCAATTTTGTTTACACTTTGATTTATAGTGTGTCGTAAATAAATCTGGCTGTAACTACAGTATCAGGCGAAGTATAATGAGTCAAAAAGCTCAGAGGGTTAGGTTCGAGTCCTAATAGTTACACAATTTTAATTTTAAACATTATGGAACAAAAAGAACTTATAAATAAAATGTTAAATATAGTAGATGCTATTGATAGTAATATAAATATTGCTAGAAATACAGCTTCTATGCAAACAATAGATATTAAACTTAAAGCTGCGGATCAACAATGTGAACAATTAAAAGAATTAGTTCAACAGCTTAGACATCATCCAACTGATATATTTGAATCATAATTATGAGAAGAATATTATATAAAGGTAAACTAACTGTAGGTATTACAGTAAAATTACAATCTGTATGGATAGGATATTACTATTCAGAACTTAATAAAAGAGTATGTATTAATCTTATACCTTTTGTAACTATATGGATAGTAAGTAATAAAGGTAAAACACCAATTGAAACTAATAAATAAACAATATGAAAAACTTAATTTTAGCAATATTTATCCTTTCAGTAGGAGTATTCTTCTTATCTACAATACCTGCTCTTTTGGTATATGGGTATCATTATAAAGGAGAAGTATCTTTATTACAATTGATGTTATACTATTCTAGTCTTTTAATATGTTTAATACTAGGAATATATTTTACAGCAGTTGGAATAGTAAGTATAGATGATTCAATAGATAACTTATAACAATATGAAAACATTTTTTAAATTTTTACTTGTGTGGATTATACTAATGACTATAAGCTATTTATTAATGAGTCTTTTTCAAGGTACTATAAATGGGGCTTTATGGAAAGAGAGCACTAAGGGAGGATTTGGATTAATAGTTATATTATCATTTGTAATGAGCATAGGTATAACAATAAACACAGATGAATAACATGAAAAAACTAATACTAATATCAATACTAGTAATACTAGTAACAAGTTGTACTGAAACTAAGAACAGTTACAGTGATGTAAGTAATACTTCAGAAGAAGTAAAAAGACTTATACAATATCAAGATTATGATACTTTAATAGTATTACAAGCTAATGATACTTTATTCATTATGAATAATAATACTATAATTAAAGCGTTACCTGAAACATATAAAACAAGTAATTCTTTAGATACTTTTTTATTAATAGGTTTGCTTATTATTTTATTTTTCTTTATAGGATTAGGTTTAGGATTAAATGAAAATTAATGAAAATAGTAGTAATATCAGATACACATGGATTACATAGACAACTAGAGTTACCTGAAGCAGATATGATTATACATGCAGGTGATGAAAGCAGCTATCATAATCCGTATCTAAATGAAAAAGAGTGTAGAGACTTTTTAGATTGGTATTCTAAACTTGATTATAAGTATAAAATATTTGTACCAGGTAATCATAGTACTGCTATTGAAAAAGGGTTAATAACTAATCTTGAACTTTCTAAAATGGCTTTTAAATATTTGAATGGAAAGCTATCAAGTAGTTATTATACTTTAATAGATTGTGAAAATTCTATGACTATTATGGGATCACCTTATTCACTAGAGTTCTTTGATTGGGCTTATCAATTTAAAAAAAGTGAGGCAAAAGAATATTGGAATAGTATTATACCTGATAATATAGATATAGTTATAACACATGGGCCTTGTTATGGTATATTAGATAAAGTTAAATCTCCTAGACCTGGAGAAGATTCACATGTAGGAGATGTAGCTTTGCTTAATAGAATTAATGAAGTTAAGCCTAAATTCCATATATGTGGTCATATTCATGAAGGATATGGTATACATAAAGGAAAACACACTACGTTCATCAATGCTTCTGTAGTAAATGAAAGATATCAATTAACTAACAGACCTATAATAATAGAAATATAAACTTTCAATAGGTTTAATAAAAATACTGTTGGTTAGTTGCCAATAAGTTTGACATAATAGAACTAGTCTGGTTGGGAAATAGGACTAGTTTTTAAATAAACCTTAAACTAATATAAACCATGAAAAAATACGCATTAATATATCAACCTAATACAAAAAGTTACATAACAGTAGATATTAAGTTTTTAAATGAACATATTCATACTGTTAGAAAACTTAAACCTATTTGTATAGGGTTATTATGGGAAATAGAAAAAGCAAGTACTTGTACAAATGTGCTAAATAAAAGATTAGAACCTCATTCACCAACTAGTTTACCTATACAATGTAAAGTATATGGTGAACATAATTTAACAAAACGATGATGGATTACATTAGAGATAAATTTGTAGTAAAAGTAGTTTCACATTATGAGTTGGATAGTGTTTTACGATATTTAAGCAACTATAATAACTATAATTATTATAAAAGCATGAATTTTCGCAATCATAAAATGCCACTTTATGTATATATTCATGATAGAAATATTGGCTGTTTAGACTATGAACATAAACAGTTTATTAACTATACTACATATGATTATAAAGAGTTTTCACGTAAATTTATAAATGCTCCTAATCCTTTTAACTCTCAGAATTATGATTATGATTATGCAATAAAAAGTTTTACACCGCTTAATTCACAACGGTTAGGTGTAGGAGTTGGTACAGGTACATTAACAGATATAATAAAAAGTACAGCTTCTGTTATAAGTACAGCTAATGAAACAAAGCTTAAACATCCTAAAATAGATTTAATAAAAACAAACAATTTAATACAATTAAAATATGAGTGAAACAACAAACACAACAGAAACGTTCTTTGAAAGAATGTACAAAGCTAGCAAAGAAGCTGTAGATTTAATGAAACTGCCTTTTGTAATGAAAGCAGCTAAACGTAAAGTACAAGCAGCTTATGATTCAGCAGCAGAACAAAAAATAGATGCTGAAACTAAAGTTAATGAACTATGTGCTGATGTAAAGAACCTTAACATCAATGAAATATTAAAACAAAAGCAAATCATTAAAGATGCTGAAGTAACTGCTACAATGGTTAAAGAACTTTATAAAGAATTCTTTGACAAAGATTTAAAAATGGAGGATTAAGTATTAAATAATTAATATATGAAAAAAATACCTGATAAAATTATAGTAGAACTTATTTCTAAACTTGAATTTGAGATTGTGTGGAAGTATTTAACAACACTTAAAGAATTTGTACATACAATTAAACCTAATTTTGGTCCACTTTCTAAGTATATAAGAATTTCAATTAATAAGCCTATATATGGAAATAGAAATGTTGAAACAGCTACACACATAACTGGGTTTTATAATGAATGTCACACTTGGCCAGTAATATCATTTGAACAATTTAAAACTGAGTATATGGATCAAACTGTTTCTACTGTTAAACCAAATACAATGCCTGATAAAGTAATTGTAACAGGTATTACTCAAATAGCACTGTTTAATAAAATAGCTAGTGAAATATCTGGTAAAAACAAAACAGCTTATAATAACGCAATGAGAGTTGTATTTTCAAATACAGAAGTTTTTTTTGGTGATGAATCAGGTTATAGAGATAGTAATACGTATAATGATTACACATTCCTAACAGAATCAAAGTTTTTAGAGTTATATCAAAATAAACCTATATCAGATCCTAATAAAATAGTAATTACAGATGTAACAAATTGTGCACTTGTAAATAGTGTTATTAAAAAAGCATTTCCAAAAGTTACTTCTACAAAATTAAGTTATGTAGAATGTGTTATAGATGGTAATTATTGGGGTTATTGCAGTATTAAAGGATTTTGTGCTAAAAATAGTACTTATAATGATGGTACTTGGACATTTATGACTCAACAAGAGTTTGTAGATAAGTATGATAGTAAATCTTATGATTGGATGACAAATATTGGTACTGTAACATCTGCTACTGAATCACAAGAAAAAGTTGTAGATGTAGTATCTATGATGAAATTTAAACCTAAAACAAATGTAACTAGTTTATTAACTAGTTTTATTGACTAAAATTCCAAAAAAGTATACGTGTACAATTTAATTAATTAAAAAAAATGGCAAAAGACACCAAAAACAACTACGTAGAGCAATTTATCGCTCTAAACAAAAAAGATGATGCAAGAGATCTTAGCAAAGCTGCTGAAACAGCACAAAAAAATCTTGCAAAACAATTGAGGAGTTCATTTCTTAATGCACAATCACAATTAGAAGCTGCTCAAAATGAGCTAGAAGCTAGGCAAGAAAAACTTGAAAACTCGTATTATACAAGTAATGTGAATTTGACAAGTATAATTACTGCTCATCAAGATGTAGAACAAAGTGCAGAAACTGTAGAAGCATGTGAAGCCGCTAAAAAACGTCTTTATAACATTGCTGAAGTAGTAGGTATCAACATTGAATCTACTATCTAGTATTTAAATTTCCCTAATATACTAAAGTCATAATATAGAGTCTCATTGAGTTGAGGTAGAAGCTTTTATGGGAATTTTGGCTTCTATCTTGACTTTTTTATTTTAAACAAGTTTAACAAATTTAACAAACAAAATCATGCAAAAAATCACAAGCACAGAAGACATTAAAAATCTTCAAACTCAAACCTTAGTAGTAACCAATGTTTCAGAAATTAAAACTGAAACTACACGTAAAGATGGAAAACCTTCTCGTGAGTATTTTACAGTATCTGTAAGGGATATTGTTAATATTATGGATGACAAAGCTATTCAAAAACGTACTGTATTTCAAAGTTATAACTCTAACAATGAACCTGAATGGAAAATTAATCCAGCAGATGTAGTTAAAGGTGTACAAATGCCTGGTGCTATTGTAAACTTTGAAACAGAACCTTACTTTATCAAATCTGATAATGGTAAAGAACTTCATGAAACTACTGGAGAAGTAGGTAATTATGTAACTGGGTACAAAACATTTTTGTTGCCTAGTGAAATGGCCAGTGAGAATGCAGCACTAGCAGTGCTTAAACAAAGTGGTAAAACACTTAAAGGCATGACTCAAACTGCGACTGTAAGAGAACCTGCTGTAGTAGCAGAACCTGTTACAGAAGATGAAACATTCTAATATATAGGGGAGTATATCTCCCCTTTTTTTATTCTTTAATATATAACAATGAATAAGACAGATACATTTAATAAACTTTATAGTTCTATAAGCTCTATTACAAGAGAAGATCAAATACCTAGTGTATATAGATGTATAGAATTATTTAAAATACAGCATAAAGATGAATCTTCATACAAGATTTTACTGAATAATTTACTTGTTAAAGAGGCTGCTTTAGAAGCTGAATTAGAACTCATTCATTAAAAACTAAAATCATGACCACACAACAAAGAGAACCTGCTGTAACTAATCCTGAACATTTTGAATATGTTTATTATGTTAATAAAGTAAAACACACAAAATTACTAAAAGATATGAGCTCTGAAGAGCTAATTAAAATTTATCGTAGCTTACAAGGCAGAGAAAAGAACTACAGTAAACAACAAAAAGATTGTAGTACTAAAATTAAAAAGCTTAATACTGTCATGAATAACGTATTAGAAGTTATGGAAGACATTAGAAAACTTGATGTTGAACAAGAACTTAAAACATTTTTAAAGAATAAAAAAACTGCCCTCTCTGAGCAACATGATATAGCTAAAGAGAAATCTGTAGCATAGGTTTTTCATGTAACCTTTAGTGAAAGAGAGGGTTAGATAGAGACTAAAGTGAAGTAATTCATGAATTGGTGGTAAAATGATGAGTTTTTGAAGGTTTTATTTTTTCATTATTTATCTTTCTAGTTCGAGTCTAGAAGTCTCTACAAATTAATTTAATAAAACAATGAGTAATAAAAACAATTACAGATCTGTAGACTTTTTAAACCCCATTACAAGTGATTATTCTAGTACTATAAGTGTCATGGTATATGATGATGGTTATAAAGGAGATGAAACAGACTATAACTATGAAATTAGAATAAGTGATTGTAATGAAACAGTTAAGTTGCATGGAGATTTAAGTACTATAGAAAAATATGAAGATGCTTTGTATAAAATCAAAGTAATAGAAGATAGTCTTAAAGCTATGAAAGCTTTTATGAAGTCTACAGTCAAAAAGACTATAAAAAAATCAAAATAATAATTTAGTGAAACAAATTATACGTAATATAAAAATCAATATAGAAACTATTACATGGTGTATATGTTTCTATTCAATACTAATAATACTAATAAATATACTAAAATGATAACTAAAGAACAACTTGTACCTGTAATGTATAAAGTTTTTAACACAGACATTGTTATTCCTTTTGATTTTATAGAAAGCAATAAATGGGGTGTGATAAAAGAAACTGATGATTTAGCTGAGTATTTAACCTTAGATGGTAAATGGAGTGATGAAGATACTGATGAAGCATTTATATTTAATTCATTAGAAAAGGCATTAGAAGCACTTAACAAAGTTTTAACACCTGTATTACCTGGTAACATAGATATTATAGGAGATGGTGTATCATAACAATATTTAAGTAGGGATACTTATACTCACTTAGTTCTTGCCGTATTATTTTAAAAGAGGCTCTCTAATGTTAGTGAGGTTAGAGAGATATGGGAGTATAATTCAATTGGTAGAAATTTAGTCTCCAAAACTAAAAGTATAGGTTCAAGTCCTATTGCTCCTGCAAATTGTAGGGATACAAATACTGGTTATAAGTTGTTATTGTTATTTTTTAATGATAGCTCCATATCATAAATACTATTGGATAACCAGGGTAGTATTTTTATTAAACAACTTATGAAAGATTTTGAAAAAATATTAGCCTTTAGAGAAATTCATACAAGGGAATGGGCTGTTTACAAATCTGATTTTGTTATAAATCAATGTTGCTTAAATTTATTATTACCTAGTAGTATATTTGAGTTTTATGAAACAGGTAAAGATTCTGAAGGTTATGAATGGACTACTATAGCCGTAAAAAGAAAAATGTTTAAATGAGTCAATTATACGATAAAAATATAAGTAAAAGCTTAATGAATTGGTTAGCTTTAAGTAAAGAAGCATCTCTTGAACATTATAAGCAATTTTTTACAAAACAAACAATAAATTTTAATCAAAATTTATTTATTCCAACATCAGCATTAAGAATTGAAATACATTTGTCTTGGATGACATGCTCATACAATAATTATGATAAATATTATGGAAACAGAACGTAGAGTAAAATTAAATAAGAATGTAGAGCCTAATACTAATAAACAAATAGTATGGCAAACTATAGAGAAAATAGGTTACTTCTGTAATGCTAAAAAAATTATGTTACAACTTAAAGAAGATGGTGTAATGTTAGATAAAAATCAATTATCTAATATACTTGGTACTCTTAAACAAGGTGGTAAAATAATACCTATTGCTATAAATGGTAACATTAAAGCTACTCATTGGGGTATGTTTAACTGGTTTAATAATGGCAAACCTAAAGAACAATATTATAAGATATGAATTTTCATATAGAAAAAAAAGTTAAAACTAAGAAAATGCATAAATGTTATTTATGCGCTAAGTTTATTTCTATAGGTAAACCTGCTATGAAGATGGTAGGTAATTATAGTGGTGATTTTTATAGTTATTATATGGATCTTGTATGTTATGAAATAGCTTCTTTATTATATGATCCTGATAATGATTATTTTGAATATGGATCTTTAGATGATCTTATGAGAGACTTTTCTCTTAGTTGTACAGATAAAATAGAATACTTAAAATTGTTAAAAAAAGAATGTATTAACTTAAGAAAGTTATGAATAAAGACATTGAAAAAATTTTTGAAACAAGAAAAATATTATATCAATATAAAACTCGAAAAAGTTTTCTGAAAGAAACTTATAATGAATTAGATATAAATCCTAACAGTATATATAATTATAAAGTTACTATTAATAATATACTTACTTTAAACAGATCAAATTTGTTTTTACCTAGTTCAATATTTTATTTTAAAGATACAGTTAATATTTATTATTCTACTGATAAAAATAGTAGAAGTTTAGAACTTAAAATAAAAATTTTATGAAAAGCAAAATAGCCCAAAAAATACTTGATGATCTTGAAAAAGAATCTTGGTGGTATAGGTTAAAAATTAAACTAAGAGTTGAAATGCTTGTACTTAGTTGTATGGGATTTAAAAAATATTTTACAAGTAAACTTAAAAGAAAATGATCATAGCAATAACAGCAAACAATAACTCAGTTGGTAAGTCAACTGTAGCACAAATAATACATTGGTTTTTGTATCAAAAAGAATGGGAAGAAGAATATGATGAAGAAATAGTAGTAAACTGGCTAACTGAGAAAAAGGCAAATTCTATTTTTTCTTGGGATATTGTTAAGTTTAGTGAGCCTCCAGCAAATATATATTTTGATATAACTGGACTAGATTATCATGATTTATCTAGAAGAGATAAAGAAAAGGAAAGACCCAGGTTTATAGAGTTCTGTGAGCAATGTAAAAACATATTTGGCAATGATGTATGGGTTAAAGCTTTATTTGATAATTACACCAAAGATGATAATTGGATAATAGATGATTTAAGGTTTCCAGTAGAGTTAGACAGAATTAAACAAGAAGAACATTTTATAATAGGTATAGTTAAAAATGAAGGTGAGCAATTAAATTTACTTTGTGATGTAATTATTGTAAATAGTGGAACTCTATTAGACTTGTGTAAAGCTGTAAAAAAAGTATTGATATGGAAAAATTTGATATAATAAATAGGATGATATATCGTACTAGTTATAATCCTTCTTATCTTACACCTGAATTAGCTATTTATTTTAAAAGTAAATTTATAGATGTACGTTTACACTATTGTTATCAAAACACAATAAATCTTTTTATACCCAATACTAAAAGCGAATTTAAAATTCTTAGTACACAAATTTTAGATCTTACAATAAAATAACATGAACATAAAAACAGGAAACATTTACTTAGATGTAAATAATGATGAGCTATTTATATTAGCTGATCTTAGAGGAAATATAGTAACACTGATTTCATTAGAAACTGGTAAAAACAGAGTAGATGTGCCAGTAGTAGATACTACTAATATTACACCAGAAGAATTTGCTATTATATGCAGTGAAGATCCTTTTATATTACAAAAGAAACCTTTAATACTAGAATTATCATGACAGATTTTTACATAACAGTAATAAGTATAGCAGCTTTATTTACACTTGTTGTACTTATAGCTATAATTACACATGATGATAACAATCACACAGGAGGGTTAAGTGGGTAGTAAGTCTCTCTTTAAGAATGACATTATTCAGCAAATGATGTCAAAAAATTTGTTAAGTGCACAAGCTTATCGTTATTATATATTTAAACGTTTTGTATGGATACCTAATAGACTTAATCTTTATTTACCTATTAAACTAATTAAACAATGAAAATATTAATAATAATATTAGCAGCAATACTAACTATGTCTTTATGTGGGCAAACAAGTTATAAAAGCCGTTTAGAAACAGATACTATGCAAGTGTTTAAAGTATCTGATTCATTAAATAAAAATAGTGTAGTTAAAGTTGAAATACCTTACAATAAAGGTACTTATTATAAAACTGTAGGAGAAGGTAAGAATAAAACAATCATTAAAATAGTAGTACAATGAATTGGATAACAAAATTGTTTTTGCCTAATGATTGGAAATTAATATATAGTACATATAATAGTTGGTCAACTTTCTATGGAACTATATATTACGAAGGAAAACAAGCTCCAGAAGTTAAAAATTGTTTTTATCATATTTATTATTCTAATAGTAGAAACAAATTTAAGATTATTGTATTAGGGTTTAGACCTAAAAAACATAGTCATTATAATGTAGTATTACAAAAGTTACTGGAACTTGAATCGCAAACTAATATAAAAAACAATGAATAAATTAATGAACAGTTTTGTACAAAGAGCTATGATAAAAGATGAATTACCTGATGGTAGTTATATATCTTTTATCTTTGATAAACCACAATTATTTTATCCTTGTTCTTTATTTATACCTAAGTATTACATAACTACAAACGTTTTAGGAATACATATAAAACCTAATTTAAAAACATGTTAGTAGAAGACTTGAAAAATGAGTTGTATAAAAGAGATATAATGACTTTTAGTAAACATTATCCTCAATGTTATGAACAGTTAGGTTATACATCTATTATTACGTTACTTACAAAAGATTATTTAGCAAGAAAGGCTACTGAAAATTTATTTTTACCTAGTTCTATAATAGGATATTATTATAAGGAACATTATAAAGATCCAGCTTTTGTATACCTTATACCTCATTGTAGCATATTCAATTACCCAACTTTAAAAAAGCATAATGGAAGAAGTATATTTAATAACAGAAGAATTTCAAATTGTAAAGTGTAACATGAATCCTTTTATACTAGGAGGACAAACATATTATGCTCACCCTAGCCCAGATGCTTATCCTACATTTATCACCCATCAAATAGGTAATAAAATATTTAAAAAGAAAGCAGAAGCTTATACACAAAGAAATAAACTAGTAAATGCTCAAATAGCTAAGTATGAACTCGAAATTGAAAGATTAAAAAACATGATATGAATTTAAAAGTAACAAATGAAAATTATTGTGCTACTATAGTTAAAGTACACAATATAGTTAAACTTGATAATTGTGATAATGTAGTAGGATTTCCTATATATGGTTATCAAGCTATAGTAAGCAAAGATACTCAAATAGGTGACTTAGGCATATTGTTTACTGCTGAAGTACAGCTATCAGAAGAGTATTGCAAACAGAATAATCTGTTCAGACACAGTAACCTAAACATTGATACAACTCAAAAAGGTTACATAGAAGATAACAGAAGAGTAAAAGCTGTAAAATTTAGAGGTCATACTTCTTCTGCTTTATTTATGCCATTAAGCTCACTTATGTATATATTTGCTGCTTCTCCTGAAAATATTAATTCTTTATTTAAAGAAGGTGATAGCTTTAATGAAATTGAAGGAATAGAAATATGTAAAAAGTATGTAATCAAAGTACCTAGGGAAAAAGGTGAGCAAAAAGCTAGAAATATTACTGAATCATTAGTAGAAAGTAAAGTGTTTCCACAACACTTTGAAACTGATAACTATCATAAAAATGTAAACAAATATCAAAATGATGATACTGTAATAATTACTCAAAAGATACATGGTACATCAGCTAGATTTGGTAAAGTATTGTTTAAAAGGCAATTAACTATTATAGAAAGAATACTTAAGTGGTTAGGAGTAAAAGTACAAACTCATGAATATGATTATGTATGTGGTAGTAGAAGAGTAATTAAAGATACTGTGGGTAAACCCAGTTTTTATGAAACTGATGTATGGGCTCAACATCTTGAACTGATTAAGCATGTAATACCAGAGGACTATATTCTATATGGTGAAATAGTGGGATATGCAGGTGATAAAGCTATTCAAGGAGGTTACTCTTATGGATATAGTCAAGGTAATTCAGAGTTGTACATATACAGGATAGCTATAGTTAATAATCATGGTATAGCTTGTGATTTAAGTTGGGAACAGGTAAAAGAGTTTTGCAATACTAATGCTTTAAAATATGTACCTGAACTATGGCAAGGTAAACATAAAGGCTTTGATATAGAGTTATATAAAGAAAAGATATTATCAGAGATTAACCCTGATTGTTTACCTGTAGATAAAGGTTCACCTGAAGAAGGTATTTGTATTAGAAAAGATGGTATAATACCTTATGTTACTAAAGCTAAAAATTCAAGTTTTCTTCATATGGAAACAGCACAATTAGATAAAGGTGAAGCAGATACAGAATCACAAGAGTCACAACAACAAGCTTAATAATTACTAATATGTTTAAATTATTTAAAAAAAATACAACTGTAACTGAAGAGGCAGAGCTTTTAGAAGTTCCTGAACAAGTTATAAATACTAAAGAGTTGATAGAACAGATTCATTCTGAATTTAATATAGCAGGTGAGTTGTTACTAAAATCTGCTAAAGAGACTATAAATAGATGTAATGTTGTAAATATAGATAAAGGTGAGAGGTTAGCTAAACTAGGATTTAGTCAAACTGCTGAAGCACAAACAGCAGTTAAAGCTAAAAATGATAGAGATATAGCACAAGAAAAAGCTAGATCAATAGAGTACTTTTCTATACATTACCCTAATAATAAGTTTATAGATGAAGAAGCTGTAAATAGAATATGTAAGAAATATAATTTAGTACAAGGAAAACTATCAGCTTATAAAGGATTTGTCCCAGAGAAAAATCTTACTGATATAGAAGCTTTTAAACTTAAAACGGAAGATTACAAATATTTAAAAGTTTATTATGGTTATAGTAGCTTTGTAGGCTCTTATGAGAATATAACCGAAATCAATAAACGTGAGTATGATAGGTACACTGATAGATCTAATCCTATGTATAATCATAGTGATCGTAATGAAACATTTGAAATACAAAAAGAAAAGTTTTCTATATGTGCTCCTATAAGAGATATGAAGTTAGAGGATAACGAAGAAGTAAAAAATTATAAAATAGTAGCTAAACATATACCTGATCCTGTAGTATTACAAGCTGTTAAAGGAGGTTACCTTATAGTAACAGCATGGGGAGATGAGGCAAGCGATGATGAAATAGTGAATCATAAAATGAATTAACAATATTACTGAAAAAGGGTTAGTAGTAAGTAAAAGATCTTATAAGTGTAAACAAGTAACCTTGAGGGAGCATAAACCCAAGACCCAAAGAACTATTTATGACAATGGAGATGAGATTTGCAATATCATCAGTTCTGTTTAGCTTTAGTTTACACTTTTCATGTTAGATCTTCTAGAGATAATAAATGATGATCAAACTCCCAGTGACAGTTACGACATAGTTGTATTATATTACTGGGGGAATTGACATCTTTAATTTTGTCAGTAGGAAGAAAATCTTTAATAGGTTTAATATGACATAGTTCTACATGTTTATCATAAGCGCAGTTAGCACAAGGTTGTTTAAGAAGTTCTTTGTGTTGTGATCTTCCTAATCCTCTTATATGAGCATTTTTACTAGACATGTGTAAATTTTTTAAAGAAGGTTTATTCCAATAATCCTCTAAAGTATTTTCAGCAGATTTGTGCAAAAATCTATCAGCATGATAAGCTTCCTTGCAAGGAAGGCATAAAGCATCTTTGTATGAAGCAGCTAAATTTTCACATCTTCTACATTTTCTAGTAAGTGTTCTTTTAGGAAAATGTTTACCTGTATAAATTGCAGAACAGCTACTAGAACAAAATTTAGGATTCTTTGTAAGAATTCCACAAGTTTCACATGGTTTAGGAGGAGGCAATGCTTTACAAGGTCTACATAGAACTTTAGTTTTATCTACAGCTCTAGAATGCATTTCTTTACCACAAGAACTGCATGTAGCGTTAATGGCTTTTGGTTTTCTCATATACAAAGATACTTAAAAAGACTCGAACTTGAACCTGTAGTGTAATGAACAGCACGGATTTCTTCTAAAAATCAAGAGGATTAGGGTTTGATTCCCCCCAGGTTTACTAATTTAAAATATATGAGATTACATAAACATTTAGTAAATAATAGACAAATATATAAATCTTTATCGGGAATACTAGATACATCTTATAATCTATTTTTACCGCATACTATATTTGAAATTCAACATCATTATTGGACTCCCGTAAATAGTTATATAAGAATAAGAGTTAAGCCATTAATAGATAGAAAATATGGACATATATAAACAAGAAGAAGTATGGGATAAATTAGATACTATATTTGATTTTGGGAACAAAAGTGTATATTTTGATTCAGAAAAAGCTGAACATTGTAAGAAGCATTTGATTGAACGTTTAAGTTCTAATATGTTTATACCTAAAACTATACTTTCATTTTATGAATACAAAGTTTATCCATCAACGTATCATAAACATGATAATGTCTGTTATCTTAAGTTGAATAGAAAAGCAATGATAAATTGGTAATATGGGACTACATTTAGAAATTGAAAAAAGGAGATTAAATGAAACATGAAGTACTAATAGTATTAGAAAATGATGAAATGACAAATAACTTTTTATCTTGGATACAAGAATGGGATGCTTTTCATAGTTTAAAATACTTATGTAATCAAGATCTTAATATTGATATAGAAGAAGGTAATCCAGTTAAAGTTAGTCCTAATAAAGTAATATACATTACTAGTGAAAAAGAGGTAAATAATGAATGACAGAAGAGTATGGGTATATGATATTGAAACACTTAAAAGTTGTTTTACATATACAGCTATAAACATAGACACTGAAGAAATAGTTCAATATGTAATACATAAAGATAGGGATAATATAGTTGAATTGCTTAATCATTTAAACAATTGTAAAGGTCAAATAGGGTATAATAATCTTGCGTTTGATTATCCTGTAATACATTATTTTTTAGATAATACTATATTTCAAGATGGACTTACATCTGGATGGGATGATTTTACATCTGAAGAAATATGTAGATTATTGTATAAAAAAGCTCAACAACTTATAGATGATCAAAGTGTATTTGGTACAGCTATAAAAGCTAAAGAAGTAAAAATACCTCAATTAGATTTGTTTAAAATACATCATTTTAATAATCCTGCTAGATCTTGTAATTTAAAACAATTAGAAATAGCTATGGATTTACCAAAAGTAGTAGATATGCCTATACATCATAGTAAAGCTAATATTACTTTAGAAGAGGTTGATGTCATTTTAGAATATAATTATTGGGATGTATATTCCACTTTGCAGTTTTACAAATTGTCTTTAGACAAAATTCAGTTAAGAAAAGAAATAAAAGCTAAATATAAATTACCTTGTACTAATTATAGTGATACTAAAATAGGTGAACAATTAGCATTAAACTTGTATTGTAGTAAATTAGACTTAAATCCATATGATGTAAAAGAATGGAGAACCCACAGACATGAAATAAAAATGAGTGAATGTGTGTTTAATTACATAAACTTTACTACACCTGTATTTATTAACTTGTTAGAAAAAATTAAAAATATAGTTATAGTAGATACTAAAAAATCTGTAGATGAAAAAGTTATTTATAAAGGATATGTATTCTATTATGGTACTGGAGGCATTCATCAATCACATACACCTGGTATATATGAAGCTGATGATGAACATGTCATATTAGATATTGATGTAGGTAGCCTATATCCTTCTATAGCTGTTAAAAATAAACTATATCCAGAACATCTTGGTGAAGAATTTTATGAAATATATGAAGATATACTTAATCAAAGATTAGAAGCTAAGAAGAGAAAGGATATGGTTATCTCTAATGCTTTGAAATTGAGTCTCAATAGTATATATGGCAAGTCTAATAGTGCTAATAGCTTTTTGTATGATAGTAAATATACTATTACTACAACCGTTAATGGAGAATTATTGATGACTATGTTGATAGAGAAACTACTTGAAATAAATTTAACTTTATTACAATCAAATACTGATGGTGTAACACTTAAAATTAAAAAGGTAGATTTAGACAATTGTTTTAGGATATGTAAAGAATGGGAAACTAAAACTCAATTACAACTAGAATATGCAGAGTACTCTAAGATGATCATAAGAGACGTTATTTGTTAGCGTCTTAACCTGGTGAACTGCTGGAAACCTAAGTCTTAATTGATATGGCAATCAGCATCCAAGCCCTGTAGTTTATAGGGAAGGTTCAGAGACTATCGAAATCACATCTTTATTAAAGGTGGAAGAAAGTAGAGTACACTTAAATAAGTGGAAGTGCCAGGTAATTATTAACTTTTTTATGTTTAGTTAATAACTATATTACTATATTTGTAGTAATGATAGTAAACATAAAACACAAAAATATATCAGGGATTTACTGTATTAGAAATATAGTAAACGGTAAGGTTTATATAGGTAAATCCAAAAACATCTGGAATAGAATTCATGGGCATGTATCTTCTTTAAGAATTGGTAATAAAAAACATGAAAACAGTTATATACAAGCTGCTTGGAACAAGTATGGAGAAAACAATTTTGAATATTTTATTTTAGAGTATATCTCTTGGCAAGATGAAGCTAAAATGAAGAAACAAGAAATGTTTTGGATGAAACTATATAAATCTACTAACAGAGAACATGGATATAACTTAAGGCAAGATTCAGACAGCAATATGATTGTTCATTCAGACACTTCTAAAAAGATCTCAGAAAGACTTAAAAAAGAATGGAAAAATGGAGTAAGGGATCAACATGGTGAAAAACTTTCAGAAGCTTGGAAAAGAGCTAGTCCTGAAAGAAGACTTAAGCAATCAGAATGGTTTACATTATATAAAACTAAATATATGTATAACTTGTATACTCTAGACGGAGTGTTTGTATCTTATTGTAATTATAAGTATTTAAAAGAAATTAACATACATGGGGTACAACATAAATTTGCTAAGTATAAAATGGATCTTGTAAGATTTAAAGAATTTTTTGTGAAAAGAGTAATAATTAAAGATATAGTCCGATCCTCAGAGAAATTTGAGTAACACATGTAACAATTACATGTCCTTAAAAATAGACGGTAGTATAAAATATAAAGGTTGTTTTAAACCTAATGAACAACTTAGAAAAGATGAAGAGTGGCATAAGGATTTTTCATTTAACATAGTTAAAATAGCTCTATCAGAGTACTTTATAAATAATGTGCCAATAGAACAAACTATTCATAATCATCAAAACATATACGATTTTTGTGGTAGACAAAAGTTTAAAGGTGACTCACAAGGAGAAACACATGAAATAGAGTATGATTATACTAACAATCCTTATACTAAGATAACTAAACAACAGAAGAATGTAAGGTATTACATAAGTAACAGAGGTTGTGTATTTGTTAAAAAATATAGTAAAGGAACTACTGAACTTATTAATAAAGGTTTTAAAGTAACTATATTTAATACATATATAGAAAAGCCTATAAAAGATTACGATATTGATATGAGCTTTTACATTAAAGAATGTTACAAGATTATAGATATTATTAAACCAAAACAAACAACTATGTTTTAATTATGAAAGAAATATATACATACATTCAATCTCAAATAGACACTAATCAATTCTTTTCAGGTGCTGTAATAGGAGGTACAATATTAGGATTATTGAATAGTCTTAAAAAAGTTCCTGGCATAATGTTGGGATTTATCTGGAATAAACTATTTGTTACTATAAAAATAGATATTACAGATAATCTATATAAGTATACTAAAGAATGGATTAGTACTCTTGAACTAAAATCACTAGAAAAGAAATTTCAATTATTTACTATAGAAACTTATAATCATGAGAAAAAAAGTTACGAATATAAAAGCACTCTTTTTCCTTCTTCTAATATTTATTTGTGTAAAGTAAATGGTAAAACATTGTTTATAGGGAGTAATAGAAATGAACCTAGTACTACTGATGCTGGAATACTTAGTACTATAGTATATGAGACTGTTACTATAAGGTATTTTATATGGAATACAGATATGAAGTATAAAATACTTGGTATCATAGAAAATATGAGAGATGCTAAAAAAGAAACAGGAATTCAAGTATATACTTTAGGGTCTTCTGGATGGGAAGAAAGCTTTACTATTAAACACAAGTCTATAGATACAGTTATTACCGATAATAACTTAGATATTATTATAGCAGATATAGATAAATTTAGTAAAGCTGAAAACTGGTATATAACTAATGGTATTCCTTATAAAAGGGGATATTTACTATATGGATTGCCAGGTACAGGTAAAACTTCTACTGTTCATGCAATAGCCTCAAAATATAAAAGAAATGTTTATTTTGTAAGTATTAATAGTAGTTTTAAAGATACAACAGTTATCGAGTTGTTGTCTACAGTAAAAGATAACTCTATAATATTATTTGAAGATATAGACAGGTATATAGACTCAGATAAAAATGAATTTTCTATAATGCCTATACTTAGTTCTATGGATGGTATATTGGCTAGACATAATGTTTTAATATTTATTACAACTAATGATATATCTAAAATAGATGAAGCATTATTTAGACCTGGTAGAATAGATGTAAAGTTAGAATACAAGTATTGTTCTAAACATCAAGTGGAGAAGCTATATAAATTATTTTATGACACTGATGAGAAAGTAAATGAATTTATTAATAAAGTAGAAGAATACAAATATTCTCCCGCCTTTATTAGAGAATATTTTATACAAAATAATACAATAGAAGAATGTATTAACAATTGGAGTAATATAATAAGCAGTTATGAAAATAAAACCTAATATGGAAAGAGTTGATACTCTTATAAACAGAAGACTATTAGATGAAGATTGGGGAGTTGCAACTACTGGTATATGGTATTGTAAAAAACAGAGTTGTCAAACATATGAAAACACACTTCCTTTAAATATTTTTATCCTTCAAAGTATAAATCATTTTATCGGTGAAAGTGAATCATTTCCTGAATTTCATGTTAAATATATGATAATATGAAAAAAATCTCATATGATTACCCAGAAGTAAGAGGTAACTTAATAATGGCTAAAGAGTTAGTAGATAGACAAATGGCACACAGTAATTATAGATTAGGTGTTAATGGAGAGTGTATACTTAGTTGTATACCTTTTCCAATGTTAAGACATTTGTTTTTAACTAATAAAATACTAATACCATCAGGTATAATTTATCATACTTGGAGAGGTTCTGAAATGATATACAAATTAAAATGAAAGATCAATTTATTAAAAGACAAATACTGTTGTATCATTTGTTCAGACATGAAGGAAAGGTTTGGATATGGGATACAGATTATAACTGGCCTTCTGATTCTTCTTGTTTTAGTCTCTTCTTACCGCATAGTTTATTTACTTGGGTAGATAATGATGATTTATCAATTTTATGGCAAATAAAATGACAAGTAGTGAAAAAGGAAAGTTGTGGCAGAATAGAGGTATAATTAGAAAAATGTGTGAAATGCCTGATTACACTAGTGAACTATTACATATATCTTATGATAAGATTACGATAATTAACTATAATACACAAGCACTATTTTTACCAAGTTCTACCTTTGCTATAAGACGTAGAAAAACTACTAAAACTTATTATATTGAAATACTATGACGAGAGATGAAAAACAAGATGGTATTATAGCTAAGTGGTTGAATATGGGGGGATTAGGGTCAGTCATAGCAAGCACTGGTTTTGGTAAAAGTTATTTATTAAATAAAGTTGCTAAAAGAAAGTTAACTAAGTTTCCTGATGCTGTCATTCATTATATAGTTCACAGCAAAGTAATGAAAAAACAAGTAGAAGCTCAAGTAGATTCAAAAGTAGAAGTATTTATTATCAATAGTTACATTAAGAAACAAAGAGAATGTGACTTACTTCTTGTAGATGAATGTGATTTAATGGCTGCTACTACTTTTAGTAAGATCTTTAAAGTTTCCAAATACAAACATATACTTTGTGCTACTGCTAGTTTAGAAAGAAAAGATGGTAAACATATTTTGATTCAAAAATATGCTCCTGTTATAGACAATATAGGTTTTAAAGAATGTTTAGAAAATGGTTGGATATGTGACTTTGAAATCAAAAATATAGCTGTAGAAAGACCTTTAGCATATGAACTACTTGATAATAGTTTTAGGAGAGATTTTGCATATTTCCATGATGATTTGGATATAGTATTTTCTTGTATGGGGTATCCTGGGGCTAAAGAGTTTTTAAGACAAACTAATCTAGACAACACTGTAGGTGAAGTTATAGGCATAGCCAAAAGATGTAGACAAAACATGCAAGATAGAAATGAGTTAATATATGAATGTGATGAAAAGTTACAAATGGCTAAACAGTTAATACTGGATAATCCTGATAAAAAGATTATTACATTTTCTATGTCTAAAAAGTTTGCCAATACTCTTACTGAAATGATACCTGGTAGTATATGTATAGATTCTGATATGACTGATAAAGTTAGAAATAAACTTATACAAGAGTTTCAAGAAGGTAAACATAGAGTACTTAATTCTATTAAAATATTTGAAAGAGGATTTGATGCCCCTGAAGTAGATATGGGAATAGTGTGTTCTACAACTTCAGTAGATAGACGTGCTAAACAAGTAATAGGTCGTATGCTTAGATATGTATTTGGTAAAAAAGCTATAATATATTTTTTATACCTTAAGGAAACTAAAGAAAAATGGACACTAATGAATGCTCAGAAAGACATACCAAACATATCGTGGATTTAAAAAGTAGAGGTATAGCAAAGCAATTAAGTCTTATAGTAGATAAATATTTACTGTATAATAATTTGTTCATACCAGGTAATCCAAGCTGGGTATACTCAGTAATAACTATTAACAATATTACACCTATATTAAAATTAAGATATGAATGCCGTAAAACTTAAACTAGAACTAGGTAAAAGAAAAGTATTTGTAAAGTATGTTGATTGGGCTTCTTTACACTTTTGGAGAAATCTGTATGTTCCTAAAACTTTTGTAGACGGTATACAAATTCAAAAACATGGTATTTTAGTACTTACTTGTTATATAAAAGAAAGATATGAAACTGATAGTTTATAATTACCCTTTACATCCTTTTCATTATAGAAACATACTTAAACATCACCTAATATATGATGGTATGGTGTCTAACTTATTTATGCCTGATACTAATTGTATACATGTAGGTTTTGGTTGGGGTAGAAGTCTTCCATTAATAAAGTATAAAATGATTAAAATATGAAAGTAATACAAAGAACATGGACTTATGAAGATTATAGAGACTTCATGAGCATAGAAATAAATGGTGAAATAGAATTTGAAATAGGTCAAGGTGAACCTGAAGACATGACTTTATACAGAGATATGAGTGATTGTAACAACATAGTAGATATGATGAGACAAGCTTATGAAGCAGGTAAAATAGGTGAACCATTTGAGTTTGAAACAATAGAAGGAAATCTAGATGAAATTAAATGACAAACAAGTTATAGCTCTTACACAAAAGCTATTTAGAGAATTACAAGTACCTGTTAGTGCTTACAATAAAGAAGTACAAGAAACAATAGATGCTTTAGTACAGGAAAAACTTAGTTTACCTGAAAATCAAGTATTAGTAGAATTTGCAAATTATAGTAACTACACAAAGTATTTAGAGCAATTTATAAAAAATAAAAAGTATAAAGAAGAATTTGATGCTTTGCCTAAAACAAAAATGTCTATCAGTTTTGATAAAGTTAAAGAAGATGTAATATATGCTACTATAGATGCTACAGATGCCAATGATATAATAAAACGCATTAAGGAGGCTTATGCAGCTAATAATTGATGATGAAGATACATTCCAAGACTTATTAAATGCATTATCTGAAATCAACGAAGCTTTATCTAAAAGGCTTATACTTTCTGTATTTGGTTCTATTAATGATTATGTAGAATATGTAATTGTATGCGCTTGTGCTGTTCATAATATATCTAGAGAAGAAATAAAGCATACAAGAAAACTAGAAAGATTATATGCTAGACATCATGCAATTGTGTATATAACTACTGTTATAAAATTAACTGATGCAGCTACTGCACATTTATTTGAAAGAGAAAGAAGTACTATGAATAATAGTAGGAAAAAGCATGAAGAGTTATATGGTAGAGACAGGTATTATACAGATAGTTATAATCGGTTTATTAATTTAATTAAATTACAGTATGCTGACAAAGAAAGAAATGTTGTTGCTAGATAATATTTACTCTACTACACCTCAATTAATGGATTATGAATTTGAAGAAAGAGTACAAATATTACACAATAAAACAAACATTGATAAAGTAAATATAGAAGAGTACTTAATATTTACTACAATGAATACACCAGAAATACAATACAAATATGAATACGAAACAGGATGACAACACTTTAAATGTTAAACTAGTTGAAGAATGTTTAACTATTATTAAAAAAGCAGTAGATGAAGGTAACTACAAAGCTAAACAACCACTTAAAAATTATTTATATAGCATAGGTGGTTCTGCTTGTTCTTCAATTATGACAGCTTGTTTTGATAAAAGATTATTATATTTTGATGAAAATGAAACAATAATGTTTAGAAAAAATGTTCCTATTACTTATCAATTAGCTTTATCAGTATTGCCAGAAGCTCAAGTAAGATATGGAGCAAGAAAAAGAGCTGGTTTGGCAGGTAGACCTATAAAAAACATTACTGTTGCTAAACCAGAAAGAATAACTGCAACAAGTTATCAAGAACCTAAAGTTAAACAAACTGTTAAAACTGAACTTAAACCAGAAGATTATATAGTTAAAGTAGAAGATCCAAATTCTACATATGCTGTTGTAATAGGTGTAGTTGCAATTTTAACTAGTATTGTATCCTTAATATTTAGTATTATATAGTGCTGAACTCCATATAAGCATAATAAATGCAATATGGATATAAATCAAATAACACAATTTATGTGTGAAAATCAAATAAACTCAAGGCAATTCCTGTTGCTTTGGTGTTTATTTAATGACCCTCTTTATACAGATTACGTAAAGGAAAAGGGCAAAAGCAAAAGAGTTCACATTTATAATACTGGAGGAAGCATAGGTAAGTTGCGCTATGTAGATCCTGTAGGTTATAAAGATGTGGAAACTTTAGTTGAAATGGGTTTAGTACTAAACACAAGTACCAGTGAAAACATTATGTTAGATGAGCTTTTACTTACTCAAAAGTTTTGTGAACAATTCTTTATTAGTAAAGACAGCTTTGAAGATTTATGGGAAGAGTATCCTGTCACTCTAAACATAGATAACAAAGTATTACCTGCTAGAAGTGGTGATTATGATTCATTAAGAGATAAGTATTTAAAGTTAATAGGGAAAGATTTATCTCTACATCAACAGATTGTAAGCATTGTAAGGAATGCTAAAGAAGCTGGTATTATTAATATAGGGTTAGAAAAGTTCATCTTAGGTAAACATTGGATTACTTATTATACTATGCTTGAAGAACCTACAACAGGAAAGAAGGTAATATGAGTTACTTTGATAGGGTTGTAGATAGGATAGAGAAAAATAAAAGTAGAGAGTTTAATGCTATACCAATAGGATTACCTAGATTTTCAAAATATTATCCAGGTATTGAAAAAGGTGTGTATACATTATTATCATCTGGTCCAAAAGTGGGTAAAAGCTTTTTTACTGATAATTGTTATGTATATAATGCATATGATTTTATACAGGGTAGGGATATTAAGTTAAAAATCTTTTACTATAGTATGGAAATGTCTCTTGAAGAAATGCTTATAAGGGGTATCAGTAGAAGAGTGTCTAAAAAGTTTGATATTATACTTAAACGTGAAGATATACTTTCTCTTAATGAAAATAGAATGTCTCAAGAAAAATTTGATATGATATATTCTACTAGAGAATATTTTGAAAAACTTGAAGATGTGCTTATTATAAAAGAAGGGTCTATTAATCCATATGGTATATTTAAAGAAGTAGATGATTATTGTAAAAATAATGGACATTTTGATCAAGGTAAATATGTTGATAATGATGAGTTTAGGCTTGTAATACTTGATCACGTTTCATTACTTAGTGCTGAAAGAGGAATGGATAAAAGACAAACTATAGAAAAGTTTTCTGTTGATTGTGTATCTAATAGAAATAAATATGGTGTAAGTTATCTCATAAATCAGCAACAAACATTAGATAAAGAAAGAGCTCAATATACTAATAGTGGTCAAGTAATTGAAGACAGATTTGAGCCTAGTATTGATGGGTTAGCTGATAATAAAGCAACTAGTAGAGATTGTACTACTATGCTTACATTATATGCTCCTCATAGACACCATATAACTAAACATAATGGTCTTAATATAGCTCAATATGGAGAACATTATAGAAGTCTTAAAATTACATTAAATCGTAATGGTGAAGCTGATGTATGTGTACCTCTATATATAGATGTAAATAAAGGTGAAATAAGAGAATTATGATACAAGAAGCAATAACTAGAGAAATAATATCTCGCAATGTTACATATAAAGGTATATATAACAGTAGAGAAATGTTTGTTCCAAATAGTTTAATATTGAAATACAAACTTTGGTATCATTTAATCCGTGATGTAGAAATTCCTGATAAACTTGCTACTGATTTTGCTCATCAAACTTTTTGTAAAGGAAGTTATACTGAATACAATAATAATTTCATAGTAAATAAAGATGGATGTTTATGGAAAGACCTGAGATTGAAGAGTTGATAAAAAAATGTTTTTAAAAAAACATTTGGAAATGCTGATTATGTAATGAATAATATATTTTTGCCTAAAAAATTATCCAGTAATTTTGTGTCAATGTATATGACAACATCTAATATAAGAATTGCTTTTAGTGAAAATTTAATAGAAGAATGGATAAATAATAATTATTGGACAAGAATAATTTTAAAAAAGAAAGATGAAAAGTAAAAATGTTTGAATTACCTAAAGAAAGAACTACTGTAGGAACTACAGAGCCTAAAAGATTATTTATATTTAGTCATGCTAAAGTAGGTAAATCATCTAACCTTTGTCAACTTCCTAATAGTTTAGTAATAGATTTAGAAGATGGTACAGATTCATATGAATCTCAATCTTTAAATGTAAAACAAATAGCTGTTAAAGAAGGTAAAAAACCTATACAAATACTTGCTGAAATAGCTGTTAAATTACGAGAAGAAGCTGTTAAAGGTTTTCAATATGATTTTATAATCATAGACACTACTACAGCTTTGGAAGATATAGCTAGAGAATATGCAGTAGATTTATATAAAAAAGCAGTAGTAGGTAAAGACTATAAAGGTAATGATGTAGTAGCTGAACTTCCTAATGGTGCTGGATATGACTGGCTTAGAAAAGCTTTTAAAAAGATCTATGATCAATTTACAGGGCTTTCTACTAAATGTCTTATATTAGCAGGGCACGTAAAGACTGCATCTATTAGTAAAGATGGTAAAGATTTGCAAGCTAGAGATATACAACTTACTGGTAAGTTAAAAACTATAGTGTGTCAAGATGCAGATGCAATAGGATATATGTATAGGAATAAAGAAACTAGCCAAAACATATTATCTTTTAAAACTTCAGAGCAAGATTTAGCTACTGGAGCTAGACCTGAACATTTATCAGGTAAAGAATTTATAATATCAGAGAAAACTGATAAAGGATTAACAACTAATTGGGGATTAATATTTCCAAGTTTAAACAAATAAAAATGGCGTATAAAGTAGAAATAGATGAAAGTGAGTTTAAAGCTTCATTTGAGGAGCTAAGTGGTAACATGAAAGTAAAAGATTTGTATGCTTCATTAGCTGATAAATACAAAGTGTTGCCTAAAGATATACAAGTAGCTTGTAAATCGCTTAACCTTACACCTAAAAGGTTTTATGAAAAAACTGAAATAGTATTTGTAAAATCTACAAATACAGAAGTAAATACTGATGATTTACAACTTAATCAATCAGTGAGTAGCAATTAAAAACAAAGTACAAAATGGATATAAACATTGGTAATGAAGAAGTGAAGCGTCCTTATATACAGGAAGCTGGTATTTACAATGGTGTAATTGCTAAAGTAGATGAAGTTACACAAGACAAAGATGGTAATGTGTTACCTAGTCCTTACTTAGGAGTATTGTTTGAAACTAAAGCCGGTACTCATTATGAGAAATTCTATGTGAGTGAAAAAGCTGTTTCAAGGCTAAAAGAATTGTGGACATCATTGATGGATTCAGATCTTGCAGAAAGAGTTGAATCATCATTGTTTCAGCAATTAGTAGGTAAAAAAGTATCTTTTATGTTAGTACCTACAATTAGTGGTTCTAATGGTAAAGTGTATTATAATTGCCCATTTGCTAATTTTATTAGACTTGAAGAATATGGTAATACGCTTAAATTTAGCGCTAAACAAAAAGAAACTATAGCAGAAGTTGCTAAATTAGAATCTACTACAGATTCAGATGCTGGGCAACCTAACCCAGAAAATGACCTTCCTTTCTAGTTAGGGGGTAACTTTGATCATAGACATTAGAAATAAAAGAGATAAAATTTTATCTAATGTTACAGAAGCTATGCTGTTTAATAAATATGCAGGTACTTCTAAAGGAAAAGTATTATGTCCTTTTCACAAAGAAAAAACCCCTAGTTTATTAGTTGATAATAATAGATTTAGATGTTTTGGTTGTGGAGAGAATGGTAATATATGGCAGTTTGTAAAATTGCTTTATAAAGTAAATTATGGGCAAGCTGTTGATTTAATATATTCGCAACTTAATATTACCATAGTAAACAAAACTATAGTCCCAATATATGAGGAGAGTGATAATAATATAGAATATAAAATAAGTGAGTGGCAGAGTAAGCATATAGATTATTGGGCTAAATATAATATAAATAAACACATACTTAACATGTATGATGTATATCCTATTAGATTGATATATAAAGGAAATAATGTAATATTTAGGGACTATAAAGACAATCTTGCTTTTATATACTTTTTTAGTAAAGGTTGGAAAATATATCTCCCTTATTGTAAACCTAAGTTTTTATCTAAAGGGTGTAATATACAAGGATTACAAGGATTAGATTTTACTAATCCTAAGCTTATCATCACTAAAAGCTTAAAAGATGTGATGTTTTTAAAATCAATTGGCTATAATTCTATAGCTCCTGCTAGTGAAATGATTCATATACGTGAACAAACTGTTAGGTACTTACTTAACAGGTTTGATATGTATGTGAATTTTGATAATGATGGGCCAGGAATGAAAGGAGCTGTACATTATACTGATAAGTACAATATTAACTCTATAGTATCACCATATACCAAAGACTTTACGGATATGGTGATAGACTATGGATTAGAACAAACAACAAACAAATTAAAAGAATTGATATGAGAACAATAATGATGGTAGATAGTAGAGCTGGTGGAGCTCCTACAGATTGTGTAATTGATGACAGTATAACTACATGGGGAGAATTTTTAGATAAATATCCTCAATATGCTAATACTAAAGCTGTAATGGGTACACAATGGACTACAGGTACTGATAAATGGGTATTGAAAACTAGTGATGTATTGCCTAATGGTGATGGTATCATGATATACCTAGTAGAAGATAAACATAAAGGTGCTATATAAGGCACTAATTAATCATATAACTAGGAGATTTCGTTCTCCTAGTTATTTAATTTTAAAATATGATTATAGATACAAAACGGTTAGATGAACTAAAATTAAAAAATATTGATGAAGTAAAAAAAGCTGTAGATAACTTAGGCTATATGCAATATGTATTGTGGAAAAATTCTATGATAACAAATACTAATGATGCTTTAAATGAATTAGAAATAGACATTAGTAATTTTAGTGATAGAATTTTATCAGATATTAGATATTATTATTATGACAGAATTACTACAGATAAATATGATATTTTATTTTTTACTGCAGAAACAAGTTCTAAATTAACAGCAGTGTTTATACAAGATGTGCTTAGTAGAATTAAAATTATTAACAAATTTGCTTATAATACTTTTCATTATCATCAAATAACAGCTCTTGGTTCACTTATAAAATTTATAGATGTTAAAACAGCTAAGAAAAGAATAGAAGATGCTGTTGAATATTTTATAAAAGATGCTTCTAGTATATTTGGTGAAGGTAATTATGCTTATACTGTAACTGATACATATCCTTATACAGCAGACTTTTACATTAAGTTTCCTAAAGTAATTATTACTAACTCAAAAAAACATTTTAAAATAATTAGAGATTTATTGGTTAAGATTAGAGTAGTATCAAATGATAAATGTGCTGCTGTAGGTAGTGTTAATGGTACTAGAGTTACATTTAATTCTTCTGATATAATTAATAATTATTTATATTTACATTCACATTTAAGTGTGAGTAATTCTCATGGTAGTTATAATGCTTTTTGTTTAGGCGACTCTGCCATTACTCAATTATGGGGTAATTTATGTAGAGAATTTAAACCTGTAGTATTAACTTCATTTTTGTATCATTTGTGTGACTATGTAAGCTATGAATCACTTGAAGGGGGGCCTTATGTTAACATAAAACAAGCATTGTCACATAGAGAAACTGGTTCAAATAATTCAATAAATACTAATGCTGTAGCCAATGCTTTAATTGCTAGAGGATTGGATATTATGGAATGTATAACTAAAATAGTATATGTTGCTTCAAATCTTCAAATTACATTTGATGAACAGTATGATATTAAAGGAGTAGTGAATAAATTATGTTTTGATTATATGCCAACAACTACACAGTTAATGTCTAAAAAGTTTAAATCTCCTGTTAAGTTATTTGAAGATAAATATGATGTAGAAGGTCTTTCAGCAAAATTTGGTGATATTCAACTACCTTTATCTTTTTTACCAGTAGAAGAAGAAGATATAGAATTTGAAAAAGCTTGGTTAAAAATAGAAGAAAATAATGCAATATCAGATCAAGTTTATATAGATATTTACAATCAGTTAAAAAACAAAATAAGAACACAAATAACAAACGTATTAAAATTATATAGTGATGACTACTACAACAGCGACTTCTGCCAAAAAAGAAGTATCAGCAGTAAAATTAATTGGGACACCTACTTTGGTGTTATCAATTAAACTACAGAATCAAATTCAATATTTGCATAAAGATCATCCAGGTAATGAATGGTCTGGAGTAATATATTGGAGTTCAGATAGTAAAGATCCTCATGAATGTACTATAAATGTACATGATATGTTGCCTATAAACTATGCTAAAGGTATGGCATTTGATTATGAAGATCTTCAAGAACACGCAGAAGATATATATACTTATAATCCTGATTTTGTTAAAGGATTAGTTAATAGAGGATTTATACATACACATGTATCAACAGGAGTGTTCTTTTCAGGGCCAGATAATGAAGAAATTACAGACTCTTGTAAGATATTTCCTTTTTATGTAAGTTTAATTGTAAATAACAAATGGGAAGCTATAGCTAGGTTATGTTACAATGCAGATGTTACTAATCACATAGCTAGGGTAACAAACTTTGTTACTAAAGAAACAAAAGTAACTACTAAAGTAGAAAAAGATGTATTACATTATTATGATTGTAAAGTATTATATGAAACTGAAGAAATTCAAATAGACGATGTATTTAAAAAGAAAGCAGAGGCACTGAAAAAAAAGTTCAAAACCCCAATAGTTTTACCTTCCAAAGTTACTTATCCTCAGACTGGTATGACGATTGGGAAAGATCCTTTGAAAACTATTATTAAGCTTCCTGATGATCTCCAAGCAACACTTGTTGAGTATAAAATGTATACAAAACATAAAACTAAACCTGCTTTAATGATGTGTGATTTGTTTAGGTTAAAACAAACAACAAGTTTATATTCTATTAACTATGATGTTGTAGATACTATAATGGAAGAAATTAGAGAAGCTAAACAAGAATCAATATTTCAACTTAGAAAAGATGGAAAATTGAAACAAGCTGTAGATGAAGCGTTAGACTTATATTTTATTCATTATGATACAATATATGAAATAAGGGCAAAAATGTCACCACAAGCAGATCCTTTGTTATATACTGCATATACTTGTTTCTTTTATCATTCTATTTATCATGGTATGACTGAAGTTGATTTAGGACAACCAAGAGATGATGTAAAAAATTATTATAAAGAGTATCTTAAAAAAGAAATGGAGAAAGAAATAAATGAATTCACCAAATATAACGATGCCTTCCCAAATCAAGTTGGAGCCTAATTACGAAGAGAAAAATATCAGGTATAAAGATGCGCCTTGGTTTGGTAAATTTTATCCTATAACTATAGGAGGGGCTGGAGCAACTGGATCACACATAGCTATGATATTATCTAGATATGGACATCAACTTACTATATGGGATAATGATTCTGTAGATACTGTTAACTTAGGAGCACAGGGCTATCACATGAAACATTTAGGTATGCCTAAAGTAGATGCTATTAAAGAGTTGTGTGCTAGTTTTTCAGGTGAAGATAATGTAACAGCTAAAAATGAATTATTTACTGAAGATTCTCCAATAGAATCCATATGTTTTTCATGTTTTGACTCTATGAAAGCTAGAAAAGACATGTTTGAATCATGGGTACAAGAAGCTATTACTAATGATGGTAGTACTCCTTGTGTTTTTATAGATGGTAGAATATTATATGGGACTATGGATATATTCATTGTAACCAAAGATACAATTGATGAATACAGAAAGTCACTATTTGACGATTCTGAAGGTGTAGATGGTAGTTGTACTTTAAAGATAACTACTCATTATGCTTACTTAATATCTGCCTATATGGTTAACTCATTTACAAATTACCTTACTAATTTTGTATATAAGAAACCTATTTGCCCTTTACCTAATCTTAAACTTGAAATGATAAGCATGTATTATGATATTAGTAAATAAACAACATGATGTTAGTTTTGAAAAATATGTTTACCCTTCTATTAATATATGTATTAATTTTCAAAATGGAATATTATTTAAAAATGAAGAAGAAGGTTATGTAAATGTTTTAAGTATTCATAATAGTATTGAATCAAGTAAAATGCAAATAGGAATAAATAAAGATTATTTTGTAATTCCTTATTTATCTAACCATCAATCTACTAGTAGAATTAAAACATCTGATGGAGAGTTTAAATATATCTCACCTTATGATTTTTTATTAAGAGTTAATTATTTATGGGGGTTTATGCAACATAGATATACACTTGACCAATATTGTATGCTTATGACTGTGTTAATAAAAGAAGATAAAGTAGAAGAATACATTAACTATTGTTATGGTAACATACAAACTAATTTAGATATACGCATGTATAAATTTGTATTTCATCCTAACGCAATAAAAATATTTCCTTATTTTGAAACATTAATTAAAGATTTTCAAAATAATTACTTTGATGTAGAAATTAGAGAACCTAAATGTGTATTAATTAAAACAAGTGAACATAAGCTTACTAAAGATAGACAGGCATCTACAAATGAATTAAAAGAATTTATAAACCAAAAGAGAAAGAGAATGAGTGAAGCAGAATCAAGAGCCATTTTATACTCTGACAATACCCCAGTTCATAACCAAGGTATTAGTCAGCCAGAAGAGGAGAGAAATCTTCTACAGCAAATACCCAGGATTGCTTAGAAAGACTAAAATTCCTAAAAAATACAAGAACTACAAATTCAACACAGAAGGGTATCTCATAAATGAAAATGGTAATAGAATAGTAGCTAATGCTAAGAGTGCAGGAACACCTAAGTATCAAGCTATTAATAACCAATTTATTTATGCAGGTAACTATTCTGTAAGAATGAATATAGTAAACGGACTTAAAAAGTTTTTACTTCCTTATGTTCAACAAGTACCTATTATTACAACTTTGCCCATTATTATAGAATGTGAGATATATCAAGTACCTGGTAGAAATAATTGGGACATTGAAAACTTTGGTGTGATATATTCTAAAGTGTTTAATGACTTATTAGTTTCAGAAGGTAAAATACCAGATGATTCTATTAGATATATTACTAAACCTGGAAGTGGCCCATTATATACCCCTATAGAAAATATAGAAGATAGAAAAATGGTGTTTTATTTTATTCATGATAATAGAGAAGTTATTCAACAATATAAGTTATGGGAACTTTAAATGTAAAATTGTATCAATCTATTATAGATAGGTTACTTAGTGACAGATATAAAGAGTATAAAGATTATCCTTACACAGTAAATCATCTAGTTACTCAGGCTAAATCATATGATTTAAAAAATGGGAAAGCGTGGAATATTTTTAGACTTGATTATAAAGTATATAAATTATACACATATGAATATAGTTTATTTCTTCCTTATAATTTAATAGTTAAAGTATGATACAAAATGATTTAGTTAGACTTGGTGTTAAAGATTCTGAAGATACAATTTCTACATTTTATAAACTTCATGGGCAAGGTTTAAAAAGTATTGTACATTTTAACATTGTTATTAACAATGAAACTATACAATATTGGTATCATGATGTTAATATATTTTTACCATATTCACTATTCAAATCAATATATGAAAATGAGTTTAGAAGCAGTAAAAGTATATGATGAAAGTAGAAGAAGTACTACTTAGATTACAACCTATTATTACTTGGGGGGATGCTATTGAGTGTGCAAATGAAGATGAATACATGCATTTTACTGGAGAAGATGTAGTAGGGTTTATGGGGGCAGATAAAAAGTATTACTTACTATACCAAGATGAACTAGCACTATTTTTTCCATATCATTTAGCTAAATCATTAACATTATGACAGACAAAGATAAAGTAGCAGAATTATATAAAAGAACTAGAAGTAATACTGAACATTATTCTATAAATGTTAATAGTGTTTTTATTGAAAGAGATCTTACTAATAGATTTTTATATAAAGGAACAAGAATATTATGGTGTGGAGATTTTGAAATGTTTTTACCTTTTACTTTAGCTAAACTAATAATAGACACTAAGTATGAACATAGAGAAGTTTAAAGAACAATACAAACCTATATTAACAGGTATAGATGATGTAACTATTATACATGATACACCACATCAATTACGTAAAGCCCTTTCATATCCATTATCTCAGATATGGGTAGTGGAAGATACTCAGATAAAGCCTTATACTAGTGGTGACACAGGTAATGGCTTAGTAGTAACAATAGTAGAACATAATTTTAAAAATATCACAATAAACATATAATGGAGGCAACACTAGAAGAAAACAAAGATTATTTAGTGTTTTTACCTGAAGATAGGGTAATAAACACAGCATCAGAATGGCTTAAAGAGCTTGAAAACTATGCTAAACAAGAAACAGTACAAAATAAGTTCTGTATAGAAGACACAGCATTTGACATGCTTGTAGGTTTCAGAATAGCAGCTCAATTATATAGAGCTGAAGATCCTTGGGCTATAGGTAATGGCACTACATTTGGTGGGCATATTAAAGATAACCTACCTTGGTTAGTAAATGTTGACTATAAGGAACAAGGGAAAAATGTAAAATTAGATATAGATGCTGTTATAGCAGACATGTATTCTGATTCTAACACAAGTGATCTTAAAGCAATAACATTAAAAGAGTGCATAGCACTAGAAAATGAAGAACAAAAAGCAATAGCTTTTAGAGGCTTTACACCTGAAGAAATAGTAGTAGGTCTTAACCTTGAAATAATAGGTGAAGAAACTGTTATGAAAAAACATAAAAGGTGGACTGTAACAGAAGATGGTATATCAGAAGAAGAAGTAGAATTTCCTGATACATATACCTTGTATAAACATACTATATCTACACCATCAGGAGACTCTGTATTTGGTATTATCAAATGTAAAGATACAAGTACAGACAGGATGTACTTTCTTTATGTAGATATTACTACTAAAAAAGGTTCTAACAATGAGACTTTAGAATTCATGACTGATCCTATAGCTGCAATAGCTAGTAATATTAAAATGCTCGTACCTCATGAATCTATTGAAATAGATGAAGTGTATGAATATATACAACGTCAAGGAGATGTTAACTTAGGTATACTCAAAGAAGAGTATAAAGGTCACCCATTAAAAGTAAGCAAAGGCTTAACAAGAGAACAATATCTCACTATGATAGTGAGTGAAAGTTAATAAAGTAGTAAATTTGTAGTAAACAAAAACAAAATGGAAAGAGTAGATTTAAAACAATTGAATTCGGAAGTAGCCATTAAAGGCTACACAGAAGGTGTTATCCTTCAACATGGAGAAGTAACTGGTCACCACCATTTGCTTCAAACCAAAGGTGCTGTAATAGATTATGCAGATGACCTTAAAGATTACCGAGGTGATGATGTAAGTCCTGACAAATTCAGCCTTACTGAAGAAGGTGTAGTTACTCATCATGAGCATTGGACTCATGTAGTACCTAAAGATGTTGTTATTGTTAAATCAATACAACAAGCTTATAATCCTTGGTTACGCAGTAACATGCCAGTAAGAGACTAGTGTTGATAATTGTGTGTTTGTAAGGGAGTAGTATAAAAGCTACTCCCTTTTTTAATTTATAAACTATGAAGACAATTTTAAAAAATAAAAACATATTATGGAACACTAATATAAAATTAAATTGGGGCACAACTGTAAATTTATTTATACCAAAATACATTGTTCCTAAAGAATATTGTTATGTATGGATGGGTAAAGGTTTTACTCTTAAAACAATAGAATTTTATACTTATGATTATCCTAATTTAATTATGTTTCCTAATTCAATAAGTGGTGGAGGATGTATAAAAATAACAATATAAAACAAGTATTAATTAATAAAACAATTGTAAACTTTTGGTATACGAATCAAAATTGGTTTAGAATATCAGAACTGTTTTTGCCTGCATCAATAAGACCTGAAGAATATAATAAAATATGGATATATCCTCAAGAAAATACATATGGAGTTGAATTGTGTACTAAAGGTTATGATACATTACATGTTTATACTAAAAAATCAAAACGAGGATGGAAACAACTTTAACTAACTTAAACAATAGGAAACTATTAGAAAGAGTTCCTTTTTATGAATGGGATGATGTGTCTAACTTATTCTTTCCTAAACTAGTATTGATAAAAGAAGGGTATAATTTACAGTTTAAAGCTTTTATGTTTAGAAATAGTTTTAAACATAAAACCTCAAAAACTGCTTATAATTTAAATACATGGAAGAATATAAAATAACATTAATAAGGAACATTATAGAAAGACAAATGGGGTATGTGTTTATATATAAAGATGGTAGTAACTGTTATCCACAAGGATTTTTTCCTACAACTATAATAAAATTAGCAGAAATTCACATTAAAACTTTATACCCATCAAAAAATGTTTATCCTTTTATATCTCCTAATAGTTTAGGATTAGAACATCATAATTTCATTATACATGAAAAAAGACTTAGAGAATATTACAAAAGTATTACAGATACTTAATAGGACATCATATGTATTTCAGTATCAATGGGAGAAGAATCTTAAAGACGGTATAGATTTTAGAGAATATGAAAACAGGTATAAAAAAGGTAATGTAATTCAAAAAGATAGTACTAAACCTGATAGTAATTTATTTATACTTGAGTCTATGTATAGTAAAGGTTGTACAAGTTTTGAAAACATCATGAAAGAAATATTAGACATGTCTTCTCCTAAAGCTAAGTTGTATACTGACATACATTTAGCAAACAATCCTACACACAAGTTACAATTAGGGGTAAGTGAAATATCTTGTATACCTTTAGAAATAGTTGATAAATATAAACACATAGCTTCAATAACTTCTTTTGATTCACATTACAGAATAGATATAGACTTATGACAATATATGAAAAGTTAAGAACAAAAGATATTATTTCTTCTCCTTCTAGTTGGAGACTAAAAAATATTTTTTTGCCTAATGCTGTTGTTATTTCTTTAAACGGGATAGCTGTTCCTTATTATCCAGCAATATGTTTTTCTGGAACAGTCTATTATGGTTATAAAAAAAAAAGAATGTTTTTAAGTATTAAACCAGCAATATGACAAACACAGAATTATATAATGCACTAATACAAAGAAGTATTATAGAGTATACAGTCTTTATAAATTCTTTGTTTATACCTAATAAAGTATGTTTAGCATTAAAAAATACACAACTTAGTAATGACTATTGGGTTAGTCGTGGATCTAAACTTTTTCTTACAGGTACAATGTTCATAGATATTACTAATGTACCACCAAATTTAGAATATGACAAATCAGCAATTATATGATGAACTAAAAAGAAGACAGGTAATACCTACTTCACATAGAATACATAATTTATATATACCATTTGTAATAAGTAAATTGCTTGTAGGGGCTAAGTTAGCAGATATTATATTACCTAATGTTCCTTATAACATTATAAATAGCTATTATGTAATATATGGGGTTAATATTAAATATAACCATCCAGAATTAAATTATACTAGAAAGTCTTAAAATATTGACTTTGATCTTCTACATTTTTCCATCTTTTAGCTTCTTTTAAAATAGGTATAAGCTTTTCAAAGTCTCTGTTAAGCTTAGTATAGTCTTCACCTCTAACTAGGTTTTCTTCTTCATCCAAGAAATCATAAGTTATAGCATCTTTAAAAATCCTACCTACATTTTCTAATGTAGTGATAGCTGCTGCTGGAGACCTTAATAATTTAGTTAAGTCTCCAGTAAGTATACCTACATTGTAAAACTTCATTTCAGATTGGAACCTATCTATTTGATACAAAAAGAAATTAAATCCTTTACTATTATCTAATTCATCATCATCATCTGCCATACTTCTAAACAAACTAAGCAGCAGGAATGTACCAACAGTATAGAATAGACCCATTATATTCCTTCTCATATTAGCTTTACCATGTGCATCTAGACTATTCCAAGCTAGTACTACACCTTTAAGTTCTTTAATAGCTTTAAAAAAGTCTACATAAGTAAGGTATCTACCTTTTACATATTGGTTAAGTCTTTCATCATAGTATTGGCTTCTAAATCTAGCTTCAAATCCAGGATGCATCCACTTTCTAAATTGTAAAGCTAAATATCCCCACCAATATTGTTGTAAAGCAGCTTGATCTAATGTATCATATCTACCATGTAACTTTTGGTTTACTGCTCTTACCTTACCTCTAAAATCACTAATATCTTGGTTAGTTAACTCCATACCTTCTTTTAATTTAAGTTTACCATCATATTCAAAAGCATCCCATAGATTAATCTTCTCACCATTCAACTCTACTTTGTAATTGTGAGCCATAGCTAAAAACATTCTTACTTGAAGCATATCTTCACCTATAGTTTGACCACCAAACATTAATTTACTTATCCAATTATGTTTTTCACCATATTCACTAGTATCTTGTACTACTTTAAAGTATTTTACAAGCTCTCTAAGTTTAGGTGATAAAGCTTGAGTAGCATATGTTTTAGTAGCCCATGCATAATCTTTACCTGTATAATATTCCCCACCAACAGCTTCCATAACTTGCATAACACCACCATATATAATGTTAGATGTAGCAGAAAATAAGTTAAGTGCTAAAGCTGTTACAGAATTATATTTACCTAATGCCCTAGCTACCTTTTGCTTATCTACTTGTTTACCAAATATGTTAAAGCTACCTTGATCTTTTTGATTATTACCAAAGTATATCATTTCTATCCAATCCTCTACCCTTTTATAAGCCCTGGTAGATAACCCTTCCATAGTAATAGGTGTACCATCTTGGTTAAGTACAGCACCTTTTCTATTAACTACAGGTACTTTTCTAAGTGCTACATATGTTTTAGTAAGCTCTACTAATCCTTGTATGTCTCTTTTAGCTCTGTACATTTCAGCGGAGTATACATAAGCTTTAAGCACATTTACAATATCTGTACTGGGATCCTCTAACTTATAAGTACCTGGCTTCTTAAGGAAACTAATAGGCTTATCTGTTTCATCTGTGTATATATTTTTATCTTTAGTATATTCTAAACTAGTAAGTAACTTTTTAGTTTTACCTTTTAAAAATTCCCATTTACCTTGACTAGCTATTTGTTCTACAAGTGTCTTATGAAACTGAGGTAGCCTATACTCACTATTAGTATATACCTCTAATCCCATTAACCTATCAGAGAATATCTTATTACTCATTACAAAGTCATACAGAGCCTTAATATTAGGATCTACTTGTATTCTTTTCCATTTATCACTTATCCATCTATCTTTAGGATGTGATTTACCATTAGCATCTCTTACTGTATGGTTCTCATTAAACCATTTTCTCCATTCAAGTATCCTTATGTCATGAGGTAGGTTGTCTATGCTTTCTATAAACTGCTTCTTAGCCTTGTAATAACTAGCATCCCATTTACTTGTTATCCTGTTTACACCATCTTGAGTGTCTATAAACAATTTAAGATCTTCTTTGTTTACCTTATCAAGTAATTCAGCAAGTTTTTCATCAAAGATTAACATTTTTTCAAATACTTTATCTTCTACTTCTCTCTTGTATTTTTTGTCTAATATAGCTAATATACTATCATCAGCATTAGCCATAGCCCCTAAATTTTGTTGATCCCAAGATAAATCTGAAGTAGGTGTAAGCAGTTTATCTACAGTTCTATTTGAACTAGTTTCTTCTAATGCTATTTTACCTAGCTTTACCTTAGCTAATTCTTCTAGTTCAGTTTGCAGCCTTAGCCTTTGACCTTCTAGTTCATTGGCACTTTTTTTTATCACTTCATTAGTTGTGTCTACAAGGTTAATGTTCTTGTAACTTATCATGTAATTGATTGCCCTAGATAATCCTAATTCAGTAAGTTCACCAGTAGTTATTCTTTCTTTAGTGTCTTTTATAGCTTCATTAACAAGTTCTAAGAGCTTTAAATATGCTGCTTCATGATTAACTTCATTAAGTTCTTTAATTTCATTTGTAGCTTTCTCTGTGTCTTTTATAAACTTTTCAATCTTTTCTTTTGCTCCACCATATTCACCTTCTCTAGCTTTATAATCTTTTATCCTAGCTTCAATAGCTTTAAGTTTATCTTCTACCATTTGTTGTTGTGATAAAATAGTTCTACTCATTTGATAAAAGAAACCATCATTGTTATCCTTAACTATTATGTCACCTTTAAGTATATCCTTAGCAAACTTACCATATACTTGTTCTACAGTAGCATACATTTCTTGATTAGTAATCTTTTTAAATAGGTTGTATACTTTATCCAATAAAAGATTCATAGTACCTTTAAACTTTTCCCATATACTTACACCACCTTTAGTACTTTTATGTTCTTGGACTATGTATTTACCTAGTAGTTTACCTACTGCTTCTTCTTTAAGTTCTTCTTGTGTATAATTTAAATCAGTATAATCATTTAGTACTTGTTGATATATAGGATGTTGATCTATATTATCCATAAGTCTTTTAACTAAAGGATTATCTAACCCTAATCCTCTTATAAAAAAGTGACTTACTTCTTCTGGTAATGTAGTTTCACTAGCTTTGTTGTTAGCAATGTAAATAATGTTATTCATTATATCTGCTGCACCTGCTGCATCAACACCTAACCTATTTATAAGGGAGTCATAAGCTTCTATTTTAATACCTATGTTAGTAAGTATATCTTGTAACTTTTGACTAAGTTGTTCATCTTTACTAGAATCTCCATCAAGGTCATAAAAAGTAACTTTTCTACCATTTTTAGCTAAATAATATCTGCCATTACTTGCTTGTTTAAGTTCTACATCTAAGTTTTTATTCTTAATGTCTTGCTTAACTTTTTCCACAATCACTTGTTTAGGTAAGAAGCCAGCAGTATCAGCATTATAATACTTAAGTAACTTAGCTATACTAGGTTGCCTATTTTCTATAATCTTATCCACCTGCTCTTTAGTAGGTGTTTCTTCATTATTAAGCATGAAGTATTTGTAAGCATTTAGTTCACCTACTTCTTCTACTAGTCTTATCCAATCACTATTTTTTACAGGGCATTTCATTTGCATTCCTCCAGTCTATTCTGAGCTTCTTCATCTGAAATGTTAGGCTCTATGTTTTCAACTTCTATCTCAGGTACAGTAGTATCCAAAGGTAACTCAACTATCTCTTTAGTTCTATTATTATCTTTAAATATAGATTCTACTTGTGGATCTTGGCTATACTCTCTTAGTATCTTAGTACCTAAAGCATTGATTTCCTTATATATGGCATTCTTGCTGTTCTCTACTTTACTTAGTTTGAACATTTTAGTACTACCTTTATCAGACATACTAATTATCATAGGGTAACTCTTAGTTAGACCAGAACCTATAGTAAACTCATCTGATACTTTAATAGTATGTAAGTCAAGTACTACACCATTAAGTATCTTGTTACCATCTTTCTTAATCTTCTTACTTGGACTAAGACCTTGGTTCTTAATATTTCTTACAAACTTTTCTATAAATTCAGTGGGGTCTATACCCATTTTATCACCTGCTTTAACAGAGTCTTCTATGTTTTTCCAGTACTTAAGTATACCAAGGTCTTCCATTAGTGCTACTGGTATATAATCTACTAGGGTATTACTTCCTCTATTAAAACCATTTATAAAAAAAGAATAAGTAAATAAATCTATAGCTAGGTCTCTAGACTTTTCATCTTGGTACATTTCTAACCAACCATCTTGTATTTCAGACTTTTGTAAGTCAGACCTAGAAGCAGACATATCTTCAAGTACTACTAGTTGATAATCTAATTCTTTACCTGTAGGTGTTTTAGTTTCAACATTTTGTATAGATAATGCCATTATGAAAGGATTCATAACATAGTTACTATCTTCCATAAAGTACTGTCTTTCCCTTTGTTGTATCCTTAGTACTCTATTAGCTATAGGTCTAGTATACAGATACTCATTTAACCTTTCTACTTGTGAGAATAGGGGTGATTGAGGTAGTGTATACAAGTAACTTATATAATCTTCATATAGCTGTGTAGCTAAATCTTCAGTTATAAAATCTGATTGAGTTTCAGTAAATACTTCTTTAAGATTGTTAAGTACAGGAGAATCCCATACAAACAAATTTCTAGATAGTTTTAATGGTCTATTAACAGCTTGTTCAGCAAATTCTGTCATCATAGGCAATGCTAACTCTACTTCATCAGTCATATATTTATCATAGTTATCCATGAAGAACCTGTTACCTATTACTGAAGGTAATGTTCTAACTGAATCAGCTCTCATAGCATTAATGAATTTAGCATGTTCAGCACTATCATTGTAATATTCCATGAACTTATCAAGTATTTGCATTTGATATATAAGATGGTTAGGATCTTCATTTTTAATAAGATTATCTGTAAGTGTATTAGTATCAACTGATTCTAATTTAGGTATTTTTTGTTTAATTTTAATACCATATTCATCATTTAACTTGTTATAAGCTTTTACTACATCATTTCTAGTTCTACCAAAGTTATTCCACTCTCTTGTAAGCTCCAACATAATAGGCTGTTGCATAAACATAGCTACAGTTCTAAGTGGTACACCTAAATCTGTAAGGTAATTCCATACATTAGCAGTAAGCATGTTATCATTCAAGTCACCTAGTATAGGTTCTTTAGCATTATCCACTGAAGCATTTTGTAACTCTAAGTGGTTGTTACTAATCAAGTTACCAGAGTAATCTACCTTGTTACCCATTTCATTTAGTACCTTATTGTCAAACACTACTGAAGTAGGTGATACATAGTTACTAAGTTGTAAATAAGCCCTAGCTACAGCAGCATTAGAGTGTACACCTACAAGTTGTTTACCTGCTTGGTTAAGTTCTCTAGAGTTATTTTGGTATTGCAGAGTTATAAAGTTCTTACTTTCTACTGCTGGTTTAGTTATTCTTTTGATTTCTCTTCTAATTTCTAATAGTGTATCTACATTATTAGGGTATATAGATTCATAGAAATTATGAGAACTAGATAGTATACCTATGTAAGTATCTATTATTCTGTTTTCTCTAGCTGCTTTAGTGTTTTGTTCAATTATATTTAGTTTACTAAACTCTTCCAAGCTTAACTCTTCCATAGAATAGTAATCTAGTATGATGTCATAGTATTCTTCATCTGTAATACTTTTTCTATCTATGCCTAATACATTGTTAACCTTATCTTCTAAAGCATTATCAAGCTTAAACACTACATCTTCATTATAAGCTATGTCTTCATGAAACTCTCTAAGCAATTCTCTAACTTGTATAGCTTTATTATTCTCTAATATATATTCAGCATATCTTTTATTTGTATCTTCTTCGTTACTAAAATATTTATTTACTTTAATTACGCCTTCTTCTATATAAAAGTTTTTAGTAAGTATAAAAGATTTATCAATGTCAAAGTCATATCCTCCTTGTGTAGTACCTTCTTTAGGTAACATTATTTGGCTAGCAGCTTCTTTAGGTAAAAATCCTACTATTTTACACATAATCATAGAGTTTTTACCCTGGTTAGGTATCCTATTAGCTATAAAGTATCTAAGGTCTTCTGGTATTTTATCAAGTGTTAAATCTCCTTCAAGATTGTAATCTTTGTACCTTTTGTTAATAACATTTCTAAAATAGTCTTGGCTTACCATTACTTCTGCTGCTTCTATAGTAAACTCTTGATCTTCTGTGGGATTGTCATAGATTACGTTATAGAACTTCAATTCTTTACCTTTAGAGTAAGTAGTAGCAAAATCACTCACGTTTACAGCAGAAAAACCAGGTACTTTTCTAGTAGCAACTTTTTTATTAAATAAACTAAAATACATGTTTTGCCTTTGTGAACTTAACCAAGGCATAGACATAGGTACTCTAAAATCTCCATCTACTATTTCTAAAGCATCTTCTTGATTTTGTGTAAGATTATTTCTCTTTCTTCCTTCTGATAGAAACACACTTTGTAATCTTTTGTTACTTTCAGGCCCAGGATTATCTAACATTAATCTTTTAATAAGTTTGTTAGCATCATATACAAGGTTACTGCTTATAAGCTCTTGATATTGCTGTATCATTTCAGCACCAGTAATTACACCATCTCCTACTTTATAAAATCCATCTAAGTTTATGTTACTTATAATATTTTTCATAGACTGAGTAGGTAACAGTGTAGTACCTGAGTCTTTATATGGTACTACTTGAGGTATTCTATACGAATCATTATTAAGTTCTATTAATTTCCAAGTTTTACTGTCTCTCCAATCGCCTAGTTTTTGTTGTCCTAACTTAAAGCCTGATTCAAATACTAGTTCGTCTACACCTTTTTCTTGCATAGATTTAAGTAGTTTTTTATATTTAGGAAGCTTTGTAAAGCTTGGTAGTATTGGAACTAAAGAGTATTTAACTACTACAGGTACTCGTTTACCATTAATTAATCTGTAACCTATATTAGTACCTTTTACAGGAGCAAACAATAACTTAGCAGATTCAGGTGTAAGTTCACCTTTTTCCATAGCTTCTATGTTTTGCTCTAACTCAGGTGTCATCATACCTTGTCTAACAATAATGTCTAAATATCTTTCCCATGTAGCTAATCCTTGAGCATCAGTACCATTTACTTTATAGTAACCAGTTCTTTTTCCAGTGTCAGAGTTAATACCTACTATACTATTTAATTGTTCTTCTGTGTATCCTAATTTTCTAAAAGCTTTTTTATACTCATTCGCTAACTCTGAAATTATTACATCATCTTTTACTATTACTGTATTATATGTACCAGATCCTATAGGGGTACCAGGTGTTTGCCATAGTGCTATCCTTTTAGTATAGTCTTCTGAGTTTTTAGTAAAAGCTAAATCACCTAATAATACAGAGCTCATAAACCAATATGCTTGATGCATGTTAAATACAAAGTTCCTAGCTACATTAGTAACCAACTTGTATTCTTGCATTATCTTAGAATCTATTTCTAAACTTTTATATATGCTATCTTCTTGTTTAATTATGCCAGTTTCTTCCCATACTTTAAGTATGTTATTTACATCTGCTTCAAAGTATTTGTTAATAGCATCAGCTATAGTTTGTTTTTCACTTTCTACAAAGTTAATAGTGCCTAATGCTTTTCTGTTAAATCCAAGTTGGTTTAATTCTGTAAATACATGGTAATCAAATGCTCTACCAGAGTAAACAGGTGTTTCAATTCTATCAGGTATGATTTCACCTTTGTTGTCTCTTACTATACCTAATGCTTTATCTTTAGCTTTTCTAGGTGTAGTACCAGAGTCGTAATGGTAGCCTATAATTAAATCATCTTCATTCCATTCTATAAGTTCTTTACTAGCTTTATATATTCTAGCTGTTTCAGCCATTACAATTCTGTAATACATAGCTAAAGCTGTTTCATCTAGTTTACCATCTACTAGTTGTATTTTAGTAATAGACAACCTAGCTATGTATATATTTTCTTTATCAGCAGGTGTGGGTAATGAGAACCATCCATACTTTTTACCTTGGTCTAAAGCAGAGTTAACTTGTGTCTTACCCCATGTCAAAGGCCCCATGTTTCCATAACTAGTACCTTTCATACCAGGCATATCAAGTCTTTCTGAGTCTAATACAGCTACTTTAAATTGTTCTCTAAAGTCAGCATCTTTAGCTAACCTTTCTAATCCCCAGTTAACATTTTCTGCATCAGGATAATAGAACACATCTGATTGAAATTCTTTAAGATCGCCTCTTTTAAGTCTTCTAACAGTTTTACTTAAACTAGTATCATTACCTATTGTAAATACTCTATTAAAGTCTCCATTTAAAAAACTAGACATAATGTCTTCATACCTTAAATTTGATTCTAGTTCAGATAATTTGTTTAATATATTAGTTTCCTTTTTAGTATTAGGATCTTCTGTTACATTAAATACATCATACCCTTTGTTTAAGCTGTTAAATAATGTATTAATAGAAGCAGGCCCTATAAGATATTTAGTTATATCAGCATCTTTCATGCCCTCAAACCTGTTAGCATCTATAAAAATACCTATTTGTTTAAGCGAGTCAGATATAATATCAGCTTGTTCTTTAGTAACAGAGTCTTTATATCTAAGCTTACTAAGTTTACTGTATGCTTTATCTACTACATCTTTGTTTACTTTGTCATCTTTAATAACTGCTCTTTGATAAGTAACAGCCCATTCCTTAAGCACTTCACGTTTAAGGTTTTTCCTAGTTGTTTCAATTACTTTAGAAGACTTAGTTTCACCTTCACCAGAACTTAGTACAGTTACAAAGTCTGTTCTATTCTTAGAAAAGTTAGTAAAAAAGTTATTTTTAAAGTTCTGTGAGCTTTTATCAGTACTTAAATCTGTATATATTCTTTTAAGCTCTGGTCTTACATTACTTAAATTAAGCAACTTGTTTAACATCTCTTCATGTGTATCTAGCCCTGCAAGGTTCTTAATTAAAAATGTACTGATGTCATTATATGGTACAAAAGTGTTTCTACCTATATCATCTTTTACATAGTTACCATCAGCATCTACTTTCTCTATGAATCTTAAATATAACTTTTGTGCTTTACTTAAACTTTCTTTTACGTTTTCTTGAAATGGTTTAATTTGCCAAGATTCTTTACTTGTATCATCTATTTCAAGCAGCTCCATAGAATCATCAGACTTGTATAAGAATCCAAAATCTACTAAACTTCTTTTAGATTCTGATACAAATTGATCCCAGTTATCCAATACAGGTTTAAGTTTACCACTAGTATCTTCACTTAGTTTAACTTTAATTTGGTTATATAACTCATTAACTTGAGCTTTAGTCAAATAATCTAATGAGTAAGGGCCTTTTTGTATTAACCTTATGGCAGACCTTACAAACATTGAGTTAATAGTATCTGTTCTTCTTTTCTGTTCAGACCTAGTAGTACCAGGTATTCTAGAGTACTGTAGTGTTCCTCTTTGTATCCAGCCTGTTTTACTAGTAGACTTTAAATATTTTTCTAATGCATTAAATGCTTCTGTGTACACAGAGTCTGTAGCTATTCTGTTTATACCAAACAGTTTAAGTATAGCATCTATTATTCTTTGAAATATGTTTCTATTGTCTCTACTAATAGCTTCAAGTTGTTTTACAAATAAAGGATTACTAAGTTCAGCTAGAAACTCTGAAGTATTAGTCATACCATACATATCTTCAGGTACATACTTTTTACTGTAGTTGTATAGATCTTCTATAGTATTTACAAATTGCTTTTCTTCCTTAGTCATTTGCTCAGGAAACCTTGAAGACTTAAACAACACAAACTCTGTATAAGCATGTGTAAACTCATGTATAAGGGTATTAGCTAATGTTTGTGAATCAAGGTTTAAAGCTGTTTCAGGTATAATGATAGACTTTGTATTCTCAGCATAAGCCATGTTTACATCTAATCCATTATTATTTAAAAAGTCTTTAGTAACCTCTGTATCAAGTTTGTTTATGTATACTTCAGCTTTACTTAGATTTTCTTTTATAAGTTTACCTATGCTTTTAGTACTATCACCAGCATTATTTATAGCATAGTCTAATAACTCTTTAGCAGTATTAGGTATGTTCTGTGTAATACCTTGACTTGCAATACTTCTATTAAACACTAAAGGAGCATCATCAGGATCAAGATCAGTAACATTACCAAATAAGTCTCCATTATTAACTTCATTGACTGCTGTTTCTACATTTTGAACAGGTTGTATTGTTTCTATAGTAGGAAATTCTTTAGTACTAAATAGTATATATTTTTCTATATAATCTTTAGTAAAGTAATTGTTATTACCTATAAGCTTTTCTTTTTGTTTAAGTATCTGTTCATATTTATCTTTTGATATGCCTTCTTTGTCTGTAATGTTTATTACTTTTGTTAATCCTTCTATAATAGATTCTTTAGTGCTAAAATTAATAGTGTTAAAAGCATCTAAAGCTTTTTGTGTGTTATCAGTATTAGGTAATGCCCTAAGTTCCTCTATATTCATATCTTGAGGCAACTTAGGTGTTAATGTAATAGTAGGTTCTACAGATTCAATAGTTTCTGTAACAGGCTGTGTTTGTATACCAGGCTCATTCAAATATACAGCAGCACCAAAAAAAGGTTTAGTAACATCTACATCTGTAGTGTATAAATTGTTTTCTATTATAAAATCTGTATAGCTGCTATACTCTTTACCAGTTAAACTAGTAAACTTTCTATTAAATAGTAGAGTTTTATTGTTTATATCATACTTAGTACCAGTTATAATATCAGCTAGTTGCTCATCAGTTAGTTCACTATACTTATACCTATTACCCTCTTTTACAACAGAATCTTCTGTAAACCTTACTTTCTTATTGTAAAAATAGTTTTCTAATTGAGGTAAATTGTTTAAGTAATTATTTCTGTATACCTTGGCATCAAGAGGAAAACTTTGTATAGTACCCTTGCTAGTGGCTACATTTATACTATTACCTACTGAGTTGAATATGTAACTGTTACCTTCTATTTTAATCTTGTCTAACTCTTTAAGTTCATTAACATTTACTTCAGTAGGAATAAAGTTATTCTTTACCCATTTAGCAATTATCAACGCTTCTTTTGGGGTTACATCTCTTGCAAATATTTGTACAGGCATGATTTGACCATTAGCAGTTTCTACTAACATGGTTACCATACCTAGTTCTTCTTGTGTTATACCCCTAAAGCCACTTTCAGTTTTTATGTAAACATTTTCACCTGTTTGTGTAGGTATATAAATACCTTTTTGTATATTTTTAATAGAGTTTTTAGCAGGTACTAATTTACCATTCTCATTAACTTTAGACCTTAGTATAAACCCATTAGTCTTTTCAGCTATGGTAGTAGTAAGAGTCTGTGTTGGGTTATTAAATAAGTATGTTCTTACTTCTAATGTTTTAGCATCAGCTATATCATCACCTGTTACTCTAAAGTTTTTAAGGTTACCTATATCTTTACCATTAACTCGTAACTTAATGTGTACAGTTTCAGCAGTGTTCCCTTTACCTTCTAAGCTGTACTTAGAGTTACTATCTACATATAGTTCTATTTGGTCACCTACTTTAACTCCATTAGGAGAATTAAGGTAAGCAAAATCAAACTCAGACTCTTGGCCACTTCTAATAGGATTGCCTACAGAGCTATACATTACATCATTGTATTTACTAGTTTTATATTCTTCACTAGTACTTGCTAAACCTGGCCCAGGTCTCACATCAAATGTTATACTCTCAAAGTCTTCTTCTATGATAACTGTATCTGTTCTATCAGGTATAAACTCTGGTAAACTACTTTCATCTATATCTAACTGTAAAGTTTCTTCTACTATTTCTGTAGGTGTAGTCTCTGTAACAGTCTCAGGTGTAGTTACTAAACTTTCACCTTGAGCTTGATCAATTTGTTCTTCTCTTTCTACTTGTTCAGGTGTTTGAGTTTCTTCTCTTTCTTTATCATTAATTACATCTACAAGTTCATTGTATTGAGCTTCTATTTCATCTTCTGTATATCCTACTTCCCTCATAGAGTCTTTAAACTTCTCAAAGTCTTTAAGCTGTTCTTTAGATTGAGAACTAGGTTGTTGTTGAAATGTTTTATTAAGCTTGTCTAAGTCAGACATTACTTCTTCACGTTTTTTTCTTGTAAGCTCATCTTGTATGCTTTGTTCTACTTGTTCTTGTTGTGAGTCTATGTTCTCAAAGTTACTTTTAGCTTCTTTAGCTTTAAAATCATATTTGTACTTGTTGTCTAACAAAGGTTGTATAATAGTATCTACATTAGGTACAGAAAAGCTTTCAATAGGTTTTTTAGTATCACTTAAATAATTAAGTGGTGATTGTAACTCTATTTGGTTATTAACTTCTGTCAATTCATTCTGTAAATACTCTTTGTATTCTTTTGGTATGTTTTGGCTAAGTAATTTATCTATTACAGTTTTCTGATTGTAAAGTAAGTTTAAGTTACTATATACAGTATCAGGTAACGCAACACTAGTTAAAGCTGTATTAATTTCTTTATTAAGTTTATTAACTGTATCTATGTAAGTCTTTTCATTAAGTAAATAGCTTGTAGCTAATCTTTTAAACTCTGGTGTTCTTTCTTGATACTTGTTTTCTACTTGATTAACTATTTTTTCTACTGCTTCAGCTTGTTGAGTGTATTCTCTAAGCATTGTTTGTGCATCAGGGTCTGTAGATAATTCAGCAGCTACTTCTAGCTGATCTAAGAATTGTTCTGATGTACCTGAGTAAGCATTAATAGCAGCTATTTCATTAAGCTTTTGCCTTTGAGATACATCAAATCCTATTTCATCTCTATTAGCTTGAGCTTGTGCAGAAGTTTTATTATGATCAGCTAAATTGCTAACTAATGCTTCTAAGTCTGTATTGTTTTTACCTGTAATATCTTTTACTATTCTTTGCTGTTCTTTAAAATCTTTAATTTGTCTATTAACAAATAAACTACCTACTACTCCACCACCTACAGCACCTAGTAAACCTTCTGTTAAACCTTTATCACTAAATAAATATTTTAACATTCTAGTGATGTCATCACTTTCATCTACTTGTCTGCCTAGTTGTTTATTTCTTTTTCTATCTTGGTTAGCTTCTATATAACCTAAACTTACTTCTTCAAGATATTCAGTTGCTGTTTGTTTGCCTAATTCTTTAGCTAAAAAAGTACCAACTTTTTCATTTACATTAGTACCAGCTAATGCCCTACTTCCTTTAAGACCTTTAAAACCTTTAAACAAAGCCATAGTAGTTACTAGCTCTAATGGTATATTTATCTTACCTTGCCATACTATAGCTGATGCACCTTCTGCTGCTTTTTGTCTAGCTTGTTCTTCTGTATATTTTTTGCCCTTACTTGGATCATTAGGATCTTTAAGTACACTCAGATAGTCTTTTACAGATCTCCTATAGAATTCACCAGCAGTTTGCATAGTTTCTGTATAGTTTAGAGCTACTGCTGCTGATAAAGCACTACCTGCTGTTTGTACTCCTTTAGCAGCTTTAAGCATTTTAAGACCTGCACCTACACCTTTACCTACTGCATAACCTGGTACTAAATAACCAAGGCTTTCTATTACAGAGTCTCCATTTCTAAACCACCATTCTACACTTTGAGGTTTAAACTCATCTGTGTTTATTTGTCTAGAGTATTCAGGTAATGCATCATCTAACCAACTTTTCTTTTCTCTAACTAAGCTAGACAATTGATTGTCATAATCATCTGTCATGTGTAACATCTCTGGTACATCAGCAAGGTATCCAAATGTTTCAGGCACAGTTAGTACTGCTTTACCTACACCTCTTAGTAAGAGATTACCAAAACTATCCCAATTACTTTGCCTATCAGCTCTTTGATAATCTAAAGCAGCTTGTTCATTACCATAGAAGGGAACATAATTATTATCATACTTAGAGTCTCCTAAGTTACTATCAAAGCTATATGATCCTATTAAAGGATCTGTGCCTTTAGGATCAAGTCCTTTAAGCAGATCATCATATTTACCTGGCATTACTTGTTAAGTGCTTTAAGTGATTCTATAAGAACAGAAGGTAATTCTTCTGCTGCTACATTAGATACATTGTAACTTCCTATACTCAAGTCATACTTACCTGTCTTAGGATTAAGTATACTTTTAATTTCAGGGTATCCTGAAGCAGATGCATCAGAGGGTAAACCTGATCTTCTACTTCTAGTAAGGTCATTGATTATACTGTTAACCTTATTCATAGGTTGGGAAGTTTCATAAGCATCTTGTGATACAGCATACTCTCTATCACCTACTCTTATAATAGTAGGAGTAACAAATGAAGCAGAATTTATTTTACCTGTAATATCTTTATATGGATTGTCAGGATCTGCTTTACCTACTATATTTATATTAGCCATAACATCTATAGCATTCTTGTTTTCAGTATTTTTAAGTGTAGCTCTAACTAAAGGATCTGTTAAAAACTCAGTACCTGTCATTATTTTACCAGTTTCTAAATCTATTATATTTCTTGTAGTAATAGTTTCACCCAACCTTTTCTTAAGTTCATCTGTAGATTTTCTATCTAGATATTTAATAGCTGTTGCATTTTGTAATGTTTCAAGTGAACCAAGATACTTATTAGCAGCTTTATGTTTTTCTTCAGCAGTTTTACCTGGCATTAAGTCATACACTCTATTGTATATAGCTTTACTTGCAGGATCTAGTTTGTCTACATTAAACTCATTACCTGTTTTACTAAACTCTACAAGATCCATAGTTAGTGATGGATCTTTTGCATTTTCAAATGATCCATATTTAGTAGTTGTTCCTTTAGAGTTATATGTTCCTACAAACTTGCCGTCTTTATATAAAGCGTAATGGTTATCATCTACTACACCTTTTATTGCATATCCTTTAGATTTAAAGAAATTTACAAGTTTTTCAGGTGTAAACTCTTCTTGTGTAACTTTAAATGGTTTAAAATACATTTTATTGTTGTCATTTACAAGATTAGTATATCCTTCTCTAACTTCAGGATTATTTACACCATCAAAGCCAAACTCTAACTCAGATACATTTTGTCTGTCCTGATCTGTTTGTGTTTTTCTATAAGCTAATATATTAGCACTGTTAACAGCAGCGTTTTTAATTAAAGCATCAAAATATTCTTGAGGATCTTTACCCATAGCATCTGCTGCAAACGCAGCTTGCTCTTGTACTTTTGGATTATTTTTAAGTATGTTTACACCTGCTTCATATAATACTGATGCAGGAAGTTCTTCTAGTTTTCTAGAGTTTTGTAACCAACTTCTACCATCAGTACTTTTAAACCAAGGACTTACACTTGAGTAATCTTGTGTAGGTTTCATATCTTTAAGGTAATTGTGTACTTCTTTTAAAGCGTCTACATATTCAGGCACATCTGAAGTTCTGTATACTTGTTGAAACAGTTCAGGATTACTTGGGTCTATACCTTTATACCTATTAAACCTATTGCTCTTAGCACCTTGTTTAAATGTTACAGGTTGATTAGATTTATCTATATTTTCTATGTCTTTGTAATAGTTTTGATAACTTTGTTGTGTAGCACCTAAATAACCACCAGTAAGATCATCTACATATGCTCTTGCTACTCGTTTAACAAAAGGTCTAGCTTGTGAGTAATCACCTGATTGTGCAAACTCATCAAACTGTTTTCTGTATCCTTGAAGTCTTGCTTTAGCTTGTTGTTCATCTTGAGGTAAAAACTTTAAGTTAGCCCATATGTCTTCTAATTGATCCATACCAGCTAAGTTTTGTTCATGCAAAGCTTGTCTTTTATCTAAACCTCTACCTATTTCTTCTACAGGTAATGGTGCATATTGAGGTACATATTGTGAAGAATAATACTTATCAAATACATTCATAACTATTCGTATGCGCTAAGTAAGTTTTTATATTTACCCTTAGCTTTAAGTTGTTTAATATAATTCTTTCTTACAGCAGGATCTGCATTGGCTAATACAGCAGCTAATTTAATTTCATCAGCATCTTGTATAAGACCTTCATAATTTTGCATTTGTGCAACAGTAGCTGTATCTCCCAATGCTTGTCTTCTGATATTTCTAGAGTTAGCATCTGTAGCTAATCTGTTTTCATCTTCAAGTCTGGCTTGATTAAGGTTAGTACCTTTTATACCTAAAATAGCATTGAACCTATTATTATCAAAATTAGCTTTTAACTCTGCTTCTTTACTTGCTATATCTCCTGATGCATTAGTGTAATCAGTAAACAATTGACTAGTAGCAGCAGTACTAGCAGGTGAAGCAAGTCTATTAACTCCTTTTAAAGCAGTAAATAAACCTTCTCTATTTCTAACATTAGTAGACCTAGTCATTAACTCAGCTTCTCTATCCCCAGGCAGTATACTGGTAACACCTTCATCTATTCTCCTTTTAGGCATATATTCTTTTTTGCCTAAACTTTCTATACCTTGTACTACAGGACTAAGGTATGGTAATATACTTGAGTAATCAAAGTTGTTTTCTGTTACTGGTGTATTTGTTACTGGAGGTTTAAAATTAGGTAAAGTAGATCTATTATCTATTATATCTGTATTTAATGAGTATGACAAATCAGGTACTTTTGCATTAAGAGCATCAGGCATAGTAAGTGGAGTTTTATTAGGAACTTTACCACCTGTAGCATACATTTCACCACCTTGTTCATATTTCATACTCTCTTGTTCAGCAAACAATTTATTTAACCTATTAGTTAATCTATCTATAGATTGTTTTTTTACATTACTAGCTATACCTAAGTTATTTTCTATATCACCTTTAGCCTTTTGTAACTTACTTGCTTCTTTAGCAAATGTTTTACCTGTTGTAGCTTTTAAATCATCTGAGTATATTCTAGTACCTTGTGGTAGTTGAGTATTAATACCACCTTCTTCATGTGTGTTACCATCAGCTTCATAGCCATTTGAGCTGAGATAATTTAATTTGCCTCCATTCTTAGAAAATGGCAATGTAGAATTAGGAACCTCAACTACTTCATTATCTTCAATTTCAGCATTGCCTTTAACTTTACCGCCTTTAGCCATATAATATGGTGTAGAAAAGTCATTAAGGTTTTGATACCTCATAGCATCTGTTTGCTGTTTATCTTCTAGTAAAGTCTGCTCATATTGCATCTTTAACTTTTTATCTTTTTGAGCTTGTATACCACCTAATACTGCACCAGTTACTAAACCAGCACCAGCACCTACAGCAGTACCTACAGGGCCTCCTACTGTAGTACCTATACTTGCACCAGTAAGACCATATTGAAGCATAGGGTTAATATAACCACCATCTTCATACTTCATATAATTTTTATTATATTGTTTCTTTTTCATAATATTTTTCATTATGAGCTTACACAAAGGTAGGAACTATCTAGGACTTATCCTACGATATTCTGAATCAGCAGAGAGTACTACAAACTTATTTTGGTTATTGTTAAAGTATATAAGTCTTGCAATAAGATACCTATCTTGAAACTTTCTTTTCTCATACCAACTTTTGTTAGGGTCTACAGATAAAGGGTTAAACTCTCCATCTATAAAGAAGTTAGTATTTGGAATAGAAATGTCTCTAAATTTGTTAAAGTTCCATTGATTTTCAGCTCTTCTCATAGTGTCTAAATTAGTTAATGTAACTATACCTGAACACTGATTACTGTTATATATAATAGCTTGATTAAATGTGTCAAGCATTATCTCTACACCTAAACTATCTGATTTGCTTACCCAACTTATAGAGCCATAAGTCTTTTGATCTAATCCATCATTGCTTACTACATCTACAACAGAGTTGTATTGAGTGCCATAAAAGATACAATAGTTATATTCTTGGTTATGTCTATATATTTCATCGTATATACTTGAGTATGAATACTTAGTATCATTGTACATGAAGTTAGGCTTGAAGTCATAAAAGCTTCCCCATTGTTTTTTCTCAGGATAATAGCTTATAGTGAAACTAAGGTCTTTAAAGTACTCTGTATCAGTAAGTGAGACTTGTGTAAGAACCTGTGAAAAAGGTCCTAAACTGTCTGTAATGATTTGCTTAGTAGTATCAACTGTATTAGTTCTAAGAAACTCTACTTTGTAAAACTTATTATCTCCATACAGTAATTGGTTAGCTGTATATGTACCAAAACTAGCTGTGTAATCTACTTGTGTTACACTAGTAAGTAGACTAAAGTCTTTTTTACATATTATAATCCTTTTATATTTAGGATCATAAAAACTGCTAATACCTGTACCATAAGGAGAGTTAGGATTATCTATATTATTATATGTAAACCCTAATGTTGTTAGTTCTGATTGTAATGTAGATTTAAAATTATCTTTAAAGTAATTCATCATACCATAGTTAGAAATAGTATCTAAACCATCTCCAAGTAGGAATACATTACCTGAATCTATATCTGTAAAAAAATATCCATAAGGTGTTACCATACCAGACCATTGACAATCAGTTCCGCCATAACCTTCTTTAGTTTGTATAAGTTCTTTAGGATCTATATCAAATATGTTACCTGAGCCTAATGTAGCAGATATTGAATCTGTTCTAATATTTTCTGAACCTATAGTTCTTCTAAGTGCTCTTAGATTATGTATAAGTAATACATTGTTAAATGTTTCAAGTCTCCATATAGCCCCTTTATCCCTAGGCACATCTTTGTAATTAAGTGCTAAAAATATTCTATAGTTATCTATTTGTGATTCAGGATTATCTTTTTCACTTCTTACTACTCTATTAGAGAAATCTTCATCTGCACTTAGTATACTTTTATCTTTTGGTAATACTGGATTAAGGTAATTACCTAGTGAGTAATCTTTGTTTACTATAAACTTTTCTTCTGCCCATGCTTGTAAATCTAGTACTTGGCTAATTTCTTGTTTAGGATAGTAAAAGTCTTGTTCATTAGCTGTAGTTAAATCAGGCCCATTTTGTCTGTAACCTGCATGATAATAACTTTTAAGTGCAACATAGTTTACACATCTAACTTGTCTACCTCCTAAACCTAATGGTAATCCTGTACCTCTAAAACCATATGAGTTATAACTTGTATCGCCTCCATATACATCTTGACTAGTTGGACTATCTAAATCTGAAATAATAGTACCTGTAAACCTAAGCAGTTGTTGATCAAACTGATTAAACAAATCTTGCTTGTACTGATATATATTAGTAATATAACCAGGACATGTAGTATGATCTGTATGAGGTAAAGTATTAGCTATAGTTGGAACTGTTAAAGTAAGGTTAGTAGGAGCAATCTGATATAGGCCATATTTTTGTCCAAACTCATTAAGTACTGTATAGGTAAATCCTTGAGCTGCTACAGGATTGTTAATACTATTATGAGGTATCATAGTTCTTGCTATAATCTGTCTTACATAGTCACTTCTTGTATTTTGGTTACTAGAGTAAATGGATTCTGTATAACTTGTAAACCTGTTAGCAGATCCTGATGTTCCTGTAGCAAATACTGTAATAGGAGCATTAAGGGTAAATTCATTTTTCATGAAAGTAGGACTATTTGCTCTAGTATTGTCTATCATTAAGTCAAAACCTGAGAACTGAAATATATCCGCACCTAAATTAGCAGGTACATTAAAGTCTGAAACAGAAACATTTAACCTATTCATACCTATTACGCCAGCAGTAGTTACTGTTATAGGAGCAAATATAGGAGCACCTTGACTAAGTACTAATGAGTTATTAGCATCTCTTTGTGCATAAAATACACCATATCCTTGTACTTCATTTTTGATAAAATCGGGTATATATATATCTGATAGTTTAATACCTAGTACTCTACCTTGTGCATTAGTACTAGTTGGTCTAGTATAATAAGGTATAACACAAAAAGGATTAGCAGGATTAGGAAATTTATGATGTCTTACATTACTATTTCTTAAACTGCCTATTTGTCCAGTAGAGTTCCATATATCCCAATCTGCATTATCAGGATAAGTTTCATTTTCATTTTCCCAATAACCCATTAAGCCATTAGCTCCAGCAGTGTTATATACTTGATAAAACTTAGCTTCTTGTGTGCCGTTTATATAGTTACCACCATCAAGGTAACTTTTACAACTAGGTAAACCATAATTACCACCAGGTAATTGTTCATTAGCTATTACTTGTGCTACAGTTGTAGTATCTGTAGATAGAGTAGGATTGCCTAAACCATGCATAGCTCCATTAAGTGTAGTTGCTTCTCTACCTGGTATATGAAATGCTCTAGACCAACTACCATCTTTTAATAAGAAAGCAATGTACATAGCATATACTTCATCATCCATAAATCCTAATTGGTCATAAATGATTACTTCATTTTTGTCTGTAGAATTTATACTAGTACCACCTTCTCTAAGTATATTTAATTCAGTAGTCTTTTCTACATAGTTGATTTTAATATTATTAGCATACTTCTGGTAATCTAAGCTTTTTTGTCCTTTAAGATTGCCTAAATATAGTTGTGCATTGTATTGTGTAACAGCCTTAGCTGTTTTGTAACTAGCTCTGTCTACTGTTATATCTGCTAAACTACCTATAGTAACTGTTTCATTGCCAGTAAAAGTAAAGTTAACACTTGAACTAATTATAGGATAGTCTATATAACTAACAGAAGGTGTACCATTAATAACTTGTATTATGGCTACCCTTATAGTTTGGTAACTACTGTCTAAGTTATTAATAGCTATAGTAAAGCTTTTAGTAGTAGTTGTATTAGCATCTACCCCATCATATAATCCATATGCTACATTTTGTGTAGCTATACCTTTAAGAGCTTTTGTAACAGAAATTTGATTAGATACATTAAGAAAATTAGTGTTATTGCCATCTAAATCTACATAAGCATAACTTACATAATACACACCAGATTTAAGCACACCACCTGTATCATTAACAGATACTAGTTGAATATTACTTGCATTAAATATAGGAAATAACCTAAATTGATCTATATCTGTAATAGCTTTAACTGTGTTAACAGCATTGTTAAGAGTAGTCAAGTTAAGATACCTAACAGGATTAAGGTTATCAGTAAAGTAAATAATTTCTTCACCTCTAATATTAATTTTAAATTCTCCTTGTATTTGATTAGTAAGTTTAAAGTTAAGTTGATTATCAGCTACTATAGTTGTATAACCTGTTGAGTCTATAATACCTATTTCACAATTAGGTTCAAAGTTGTCATATATACTTCTAGAGAATATAATAGCTCTACCACTATTCAAGACTATTTTACCAATAGGTACAAAATCTGTAGTTAAGTTAGCTATGCTTTCATTAGCTTCTTCTACAGTAATAGCATTATCAGTCTTACTGTGATTCCAGTTAGACATAAATGGAGTAGTACCTTCTGGTTGAAACTCTGGGGCAGTATCTTTAAATATTCCTTTTTGCATCTAGAAAAATCTATTTCTATTATAATTCCTTACTAAGTTTTCTTCATCACCTAAGTTCTTAAAGAAATCTTTACTTGAGTTTATTTGAGGTATAAGCCTAACCCATCTGTTTTTCATGTTTTCCATTTGATCATAGCTAGGTATATCAGCTTTACTTCTTGCTTGTGAACAATACTTTAACCATCTTTGTTCTGAATCTGCATAATCAAACACAGGATCTTGAAAACCAGAGCCTATCATTTTAGTTCTAATGTACCAATATAGTGCTTCTTTAAATTGTATGTAATCAGGTATTTCAGGGTACCCATCACAATCTGTTCTAAATGCTCTATAAAATATACATATATCTGTTTCTTCACAACTAGTTTTAATGTAATTACCATCTATATAATATACTTCATGAGAATATGTTCCATCAAAGCTAGTTCTAAGAGGTAAAAAGTTATTACCATCTTCTCTACCTAAAGGATCATTAGGATTAGTAACCCATAGAAAACTTGCTCTATTAGTGGTAGAATTAGTTGAACCAGATATACAATCTTCACAATGTAATCCATATGGAAAGCTTTGACTGCCATATTTCATAGGTCTACCATTATGACTTACTTGCTCAATGAGATATAAGTCACAAGGTAATTCTGCTTTATGTCCTACTATATTTATTTTGGCAGTCTTTAACTCATATTGTAAAGGTGTGCCTATAAACTCTAATGCTTCACCTAACCATTCAAAAGCATCTACAATAAAGTTATCATTCTGAGGGTTAACATCCCTTAGAACTTTTGCTATTACATATTTAGATGAAGTTGTTTTATAAATCATTTTATGTGTTTTTGTACTGTTTTAATTACATCTACCCATAAAGCAGCGTATCCTGGGCCAGTAGCGTAACCTGCTAATGCTATCTCTATTGCAAACTTTATAGGATCATCTTTTACTAAAAGTGCTTTACTGTACCTTTTGTTATTTTTAAAGAAGTTAGCATGGTCTGTAAAGCTTTCTTCAGGTGAATTATATTTTTTAAAGTAGTCTTTAACTGTGTATTTAAACATCTTTTTACCAGAATAAGTGACTGGTTTAATACTAATTACTTCAGGGTATTTTACACCAGCAGTAGAATGATATTCAGTAGTAGTAATAAGTTGCTCATGACCATTTAACCCATCTGTATCTTTAATACCAAACATCATGTTACCAGGACATTTCTCCCCCCAACCTGTTTCAATAGCAGATTGAGCTAATATTGCAATAGCTGATATACCTGTTTTAGTTTGTGTTTCTAAAGCATATGGATAATATTTTTTTATAAAGTCTTTTACTGTCATGATTTGTTTATTTGTGCGTATTTTTTATATAGTAAATCATCTTTTTTATTAGCTTCTATTAGTTTAGCTACATTTCCATGTATACCTCTAGTAGGTTTAAACTTGTAAAACCTTCTATTCTTAAACTTGTTTCTCATGTAGTAATACTTTACAGCATAATTATCTGTAAAGTATACCATTTCTTTTATACCTTGACTTCTAAGTTTATTAGTTTCTCCCCAATTTACTACTTGTTTATTAAAGTTTCTCCATACAGCAGCTACCATCATGGTACCTAATCTACCCATTCTTAAAACTCTACCTTCATTAATCATTTGATTAATTACATACTTATTGTAGTAAGTAATCACTTTAATGTAAGTATCATAGTCTTCAGTACCTCCTTTAGACTTGTAAAAGTCATAAGCATCTTTAGTTCTTGAGTAACGTTTTATCATCTACTTGATTGTTAATTGTATCTGTCATACCCATTCTCAGGTCTTTAGTTACTATTTGTTCTACTATACTTTGTAACATATCAGACGGTATAGGGAATCTACTATCTTCTGTATAACAAGCCTCACCATCACATATGAATTGTCTAATATCTCTAGGGTCATAAAACACACCTCTAGCATTAATTTTATCTATAAATGGATTACTAGAGATAACATATATCTTTTTGTTGAGTAGATATGCTCTGTTAGATTTATTAGTATACTTGTTATATTTAACCCATGCAGCATCATAAGGTCTAATAATCTTGTAACTAGTAGTTTTATCTATACTGCCTACATATGTAAGAGCATCTTTAGAGTTAAGCCTAAGTATTTCAGGTATTTCTACTACAGTTCTTTTAACTGTACAACCTACTTCTACATCACAACAATCTGCTGCATCTACATTTTCAAGAGCTAAACATCCTAAATCTTGTTCTATTTGGTTAGTAATGAATTGATTCTTTTCAGTATCTCTTCTAATGTACATAGCCCTATATTCAAGTATTTTAAAGATAATATAGTTTCTATCTGGAAGTGCATTACTACTTCTTCTCCCACCTTCCCAAGTAGTAAGTATATCATCAACTATTTGCTTTAAAGTAGCCATATACAAAGATAGTTATATTACTGATAAGAATAGAGGCTCATTACTACCTAATAGTGTTTCATACAAATGTTTATATGCACTTGCTGAATATACAGGTTTGTTATCTTTAATGTATTTACACACTACTACGCCTTGTGATATAGGAACACTAGTATTACATAGTGTACCTATATTATCTATATGTATCATATAGTCATGCCATTTAGGATATTTATCTGTATACAAATAGAAATTTTCTGGATCATCAATAGGAAAAATACCATATTTACCTACTGGAATATCATTCATTACTATACATTCAAATTCATTGTCTATGTATAGTTTATTAGGTTCACCACGTCTTAGTACTATTTCCATTATATATTTACTTTAAATTTAGCTATTTCACCTTTGTTTTTTGCAAATATACTTGCTTCTGCTGATTTATGTATACCTATATATCCATTATCATTATGCCATTGATCTACTTCAGATATGGCTCTAAGAAAGTTAACTTCTACACCTATAGAGTCTTTGGTTCTAAGAAATCTATATTCTTGTTTATGATGTATATCACCTAAAAACCAATATCTAAACTCTGTATTACCCCACAACTCTTTTTGTTCTTGCGCCATTACTAAAGGCAATTTGTCTATAAACCTTCTTTCTAATGAACCATGTGCAAATCCTAATAGTATATCTTTATAATTAAAGTATTTTCTTTTGCTATACGAATCATCTATAGTTACCCTATCATCATTTTCATATATAAAACTTAAACATTTACCTAAGTAAAAACAAGTATCTTCATCATGATTACCTTGTATAATGGGTATGTATATGTTTGAGTGTGTTTTAGCTATGTCTATACAACTTCTAATAGCTTTAAGACCTAAATCAAATGCTATATGTGGAAGAGTACTTGTATCTTGTATAGTTCCCTTTTTGGTAAACTTACTCAATGAATTAGTATTAAAAAAGTCTGAACCTACAGGAAATACTATTGTATTAGGATTGTAATTGTATACAGAGCTAAATAAGTTACTAAAACAGTTTGTAAAGGTGTTTAAATTGTTTTGTACAGTAGAGTTACCTTTAAAGCTCATCTTGTCTATATGAGCATCGTATATGTTAATTAGAGCTATTGAATCATTGTTAATGTTATGCGATTCAAACTTGGGAGATTGATACTCCTTTAAATGTTCTTCAAAGTTAAAAGTTTTTAAACTAGGTTCAGCTTTAACTTTTATTTGTGTGTTAGTGTAAGTGTTTGGTTTACCATTTTTAAAACTTGTTACAGTCCATTCATTAATAGTAACATTTTTAATGTCTGCTTTGTCAAGTTGGTAATCTGTTACAAACTCTTGTAACTTGTTTTCTCTCTTTTTGATTCTAGAAATCTTTTTGGTTATAGTCCTTGGATGTACAGCTAATCCCTCTTTAATTAGCTTTCTCGCAATTTCTCCAGCACTCATCTCAGGATTATTAATCATCTCCTGTTTAATAATCTCTTCAAGTTGCATATATTTTAATTGTTTTTTATGTGTTTATCTAACTCTGCTTTGAGCATTGTGTTCTCTTCTTTGTAAGTATGCAGCTCTTGTTTTACTGAAGCATTTTCTTTTATTACTTCTACAATCATTTTGTTTTGTTCATCAAGTCTGCCTTCAAGATTTTTAATCCTGTCCCATAGTTCATCTCTAAGTGTTTGATCAAATTCTTTAACTTTTTCTTTAGGCAAAAGAAAAATTTCTATTACTTTTATTAAAAGAGCTCCTCCTGCTCCACTGCCTAGTATTGTGATTATAGTATCAGATGTCATGTTATAGTAAATAGAGTGTACAAACTTATACAAATTTTTTTATAATCCAAAGTATAAAAAATGCTATAGTAAATAATCCTATCCACCAAAACCATATACTCCATGCCTGAAACTGTTTTAACCAATGTACTGGCTTTGCAGGGGCTTGTGTTACAGTAGTGGTTTTTTGTTTGGTAACACTTTTTTTGTTGTGAGATTTAATAATGCTTTTAAGAACCTGTATTGCGCTATCACAATTACATTTTACTTTGAGTTTATTGTTTTTTATCTCTACACTGGCTGTATTGTTTCCAGTACCTGTAGTAAAGTTAATGTCTTTAGCTTTACCTAGACTGTCACACAAGTTGTCTAATTCAAAGTTTGTATAAAACTTAGGAATAAATACTGTACTGTCTTTTTTAACTATACTATCTTTTACATTAGTAATTAAATTAAAACTATCTTTAACCAATAATGGATTACAAAACTTAGCAATAGCTTGTTTTTTAGTGTAACAACTTGAAAATGTTAACATTACAATTAATGTAGTTAAAATAAATATTGTTTTATTTTTCATTATTAAAATCTGTGGTTTCAAAGTTACCTGTTTCAAAAGTAGTATTTTCAAAAAGTTGTGGCATAGTAATTTTATAATCCATACTACACACATATTTGCCGTCTTTGGTTATCCTGTAATCAAATATATAATTTGCACCATCATGTATGGCTGTTTTGCCCTTGTTCTCTTCAGCAAATACTTTGTTTACTATTAGTAGTTCCATTATACGTTTCTGCTTAATGCAGTATTAAATTCTTGAATTAATGTATTTTGAATAGCTACTTGTGCATCTGTTAGCCCTTGTGACAAAGTTGCAAAAGCAATGTTAAAAGCTGAAAAATCCGTAGCTGCTGTTCTGTTATTTGCACCTATCCCTATTTGTGCACTTGCAGGGGTAACGCTTGCCCTTGTTGAGTTAACTACTACCGCCCCGTTTTTAAATCCTTTTATTACATTTGAAGCAGTACGATGTGCATCCCATTGCCCCCTACTATCTGCACTTGCTGCACCGTCAGAATTTGCAGAATTTATAGCAATATCTGACATTCCTGCTAACCGAGGGTATATTTGGGTAATTCTTACAGGGCTTAACAATCCCCCTCCAATAGCACAACCTGCGTTTAGGTTGTTTCTAACATATACAGATAGTCCAAAGTTATCTTGTGCTCCAAATACAGGAACGGATGGGTTTATCCCTGTTAAAGCATAGCCCGTTGCACCGTCAAACGTCATCCCATTAGCATTATGAGTTATTCCCCCTACGTAAGACAGGTTATAAGTGCCGGGGGCTTTTGCGTTTATGGAGTTGCTTAGGGCAGTTCCCCCCGCACACGGGTAAACAGCATGATATAAAGGCCAAAGGTTGTTGTTTATTAGTCCTGTAAAAAGGGTGTTGGCTGCTTGTATAATTACGGGGTCGGTTATGCCCCCAGCGGCTATATAGGCTTTTGTTTCAGGAAGTAAATTACTTCCATTAAGTATTAATATAAAATTAGTAGTTACCATTATGATTTAGTAGTACTAATTTTTATTGTGTAAGTTGCAGCACTAACAGGAGTAAATCCTGAAAGAGTTTCTAACATTGCATAAATACTAGTAGTGCTGGATACAAAAGTAATTCTAGGATCTACTATTTGACTATAGCTTGCAGTAGAACTTGAAGCATCTTCTGTAGTCATAGCTGGCATATTTACATAACCTATATATGAATCTCTGTTAGCATAAAGTTGTAAAAAAGGGTCTGCATCATTTATTGCTGTTATAGAAGTAGTAAAAAAATGTATTCTGTAAATACCTGTTTCAGCTTTATCAGAACTCCACAATTGAACTTTAGTTATATAACCTTGTTCTCCTGCTGCATCTATAATATTTTCAAATCTCCAAGTAGTAGCTACTGAAGTAGATTCTGCTAATACGTCTTTAGCAACATATGCAGTAACATTTGCAGGTCTTGTTTTTTCTGCTGAACTATTAAAGATTTTACCTTTTACTGAACCAAATCCTAATCCAGATAACCACCCTTTTAGTAAAGAGATTATTGACCAAGGCCCTGTAACAGTTGTAGCAGCAGGATCTGTGTTAGTACCTGATGATTGTTTTATAGCAGAGTATACATTCTGCACTAATTTTTCTAATTGTGTCATCTTATTGTTTTTTGTAAGTAAGCTATTACATTGCAAAATTGTTCTTCTGATATACAATTGCTTGCATAATTATCAGAATCTGGGTCAGGTTCATATTGAAATATAACTTCTAAAGCTATCATTGCAAATATAAGAGAAGTATTTGGATACTTGAGTGGTTTACCATTACTTAAATTAGTTAAATATGTATTCCATTCAGTGACCAATTTGTTTTGAGCATATACGCTATAATTATCTACCTCTGTCTTTGTCATTAGTCTTTAGTATAATAAACTACTATCATAATTTTACCTCCTGATGTAGTTTTACTTGTTGTATATCTAAGTTCGTCTCCTACTACAAAACTAGCATTAGGACCTGATAAACTAAGTGTATAATCTGTACCAAATGGTGTTGATAAAGGTATTACTTGGCTACCACCTGTTATAGCAGAACCACCTTTACTAAGTGTTATAGTACCATCATCAGTTCCTGATAAAGTACCTGTTACTCTTATATAAGCAGATGTAACAGTTATTGCATGTTGCATATCAAATCCTATAGCTCCTACTTCACCAGTTACAAAAGATCCATAAAGTACAAAACTATCATTTGCTACTCTAGTATCATCTCCTTCTGTTACTGTTCCAGCAGTAGTACCAAAAGCTGCATTGTAAGCATCTTGTTTAGCTACTGATGTAATATTTTTACTACCATCTAATTCAAGTGTTTGATTAGCAGTAAGAGCAGATAAATTAATAGGTGTAGCATTACTAAATGTCCATATTTGACTAGTACTTTTAGCTCCTGCAAGTAACCAAGCAGCTACGTATTGTGATACTCTTAAAGGTGTTGTGTAAGTAGTATTATTACTACCTGTTTCAGCTTGTGCTTGTGTAGCTCTATCTGGCACTAGACTTTGACCTTTCATCATAGATGTTTGCCAAGCTGCTCCATCATAACTTGTTAATATGCTTAAGTCTCCACTAGCTGCTTCTTCTGCTGTAAGTGAAATACCAAATATTGTATACGAGTTAGCACCTAAAGTTAAAGTAGCATTGTATATGATTAAAAATTCATCTCCTACAGTTTCTGCTGTAGCAGTAATAGTACTACTACCAGACATAGAACCTGAGCCTGTTATTATTTGTACTTTTTTATCTAGCTTAGGCTCTAATGTTAAAGTACCACCAGCTAATACTGTTGCATAAGTATCTACTCCTTTATAAGGTAAATAAAAATCTAAATCATCTTTTAATACGACTATATCAAAATCTGCTCCATTACCTTTAACTATTATTAAAGAGTCACTAAGAGCTTCTTGTTGAGTAAATGCTGTACCTAATATATTTACTACATATCCTCCACCATAAGTTACTCTACCTTTATACCATATATAAAATAGTTTTCCATCTGTAGGACTTGAACTTGTACTTATAGTATAATTACCTGTAGATAAAGTAGCTGTTCCACTTACTACATAATATAGTACAAGGTTATCTACATCTAAAGTTGTTGTAGTATTATTAGCTACTGTAAGGCTTTCTGTTATATTAAAATTTGCCATTATGCTTTGTTCATAAAATTAACAACTGAATTTATATGTGATACTGTACTAGGGGCAGATGTTGTAAATCCTTGTATTTTTAATACAAAAGAATTACTAGCTAAATCTGATACTGTAATATTATCAGTTGATACTACAGTAGTGTTTGACCTATAACTAGAGCTAGTACCAGCTAATGTTACAACTGTACTTGATAATCTTGTAACTGTAAGTTGTCCTATGCAGCTATCTTGATTAACTATGGGGTAAAAAGTTCCATATATAGTAGTACTAGCAGTAGCTCCTATTAAAATTCTAAACTGTCTTGTGTTTAGTCCTGTAGCATTAGTAGCCATATTATACAATATATAATAACCTTCACCATTTTGAAGAAGTTGTCCAGTAGTACTGTCTACATTAAGAGTATAAGTAGCTAAATCTTCCCAACTACCTGATCCAGTAGTACTAACTAAACCAGTATATCCTACAATAGAAAATCCACTAGCACCTGTAGCACCAGTTGCTCCTGTAGGGCCTGTAGCTCCAGTAGCACCTATTGGTGTAAGAACTAATGGTAAGCAATCATAACAATTTGTACAACTCATATTAACAGCATTTATTTATATCACACATAGTTTGAAGTTTGGTAAGTATGGTATTAGCTTCTATAAGGTTACCACCAGCTACCCCAAACATAATAGCTTTTAGCATAGACCACTGAGTAAGTAAATCTGAAGTATCTTTTTTACACCCACATGAATCGTCTATAAAGTTAGCAAACTTATTAAAGATGCAACACTTTACTTGAGCATAACTTAAAAAGCTTTGATCATTTATATATGTTGTACCAGAGCTAACTACTGTGTAAACAATTCTGTATATTCCATCAGGTAATACATCTGTACTAATATTTAAATCAGCCAAGCTATAACTATATATTAAAAATTCTTCAGCAGCAGCAGCTTGTACAGTACTGGTTACAGTTGTAACAACAACAGGTGTTGTAGCTGAAGGTAAGTAAATAGATACTGTGGCACTTGTAATACCTGCTCTTGTAGGATTAGGACTTCCCCACCCCCCAAGATTTGTAGTAGCATTATAAGTACCAGTAGTATCATATACTTTTAGAACAGAGTTGCTAACCAAACTTATACTATTTTGGAGTGTAAATGCCATGTTATATTATGCTTATATCAGCGTCTTTAATGGTAATATTTACCTCGCTGCTATTGTTGCTTTCAAAATAAAGAGAAACTTCTGTATTGGCATCACAATACACTACTACTTTTTTTACCCTGTTATCAGTGATTTTAAAAAGCGGCTCTTGTCCACCGTCTAATTTAATTAATAACTCATCCCCTGCTGCAATGTTGCTTTCAAGGCTTATTACTATTAGTTTCCACCCTGCACTACCTAATGGTGTGGCAGTTATTGAGCCCGTGCTAATAAAAGTATAATCGTCTAGGTATATCATAGTATTATGTATTGAAATGAAAAGTTTACTCCAACCAACCCAGTAGAATTGGCTTCAAATATTAATCTTACTTGGTTGGTAGTTGTTTGTGCGAGAAGGTAAATACTGTTAACATTTGCTCCCCCAATATGAGGCTGTCCATTTCCTTTTAAATCTTCGACATTAGCAAAGTTAGAAGCTACTGGCAAAGTAAAGTTTACTTCACAAGTGCCTGTTGCGCCAACATCAATTAAAATATACCCGTATCCCGTTACAATATCGCCCACTCTTTGATAAGTAAACGCAGATGGCACACTGCTTACTACGTTGGTTATATTAGTTGTTGTTGGTGTATAACCGCCCCCTAAAATATTTGTAGAGGTTATGTCCCCTACGTTTATATCTAAAGCAGACGTATTCCCTGCTGTAAGTACTTCGTTAAGGGTTGGACTACTTATTACATCACCTATTTCT
>Ga0172380_10000386_pt1 | contig 88270 bp, 64 predicted proteins | sample Leawe162metaG_FD_119747 | JGI IMG/M metagenome (GOLD analysis project Ga0172380, IMG submission 119747) | Leachate microbial communities from a municipal landfill in Southern Ontario, Canada - Leachate well 162 metaG | ecosystem: Engineered > Solid waste > Landfill > Unclassified | place... | reverse complement strand
TGCCGTTGACTTTAGTCAACGGATACTGACATCCACCCAAACATAGTGACTTTAGTCACATTGAATACCCACGGCAATCTATTTCTTCTCTTCCTACCCCTCTCTCACTACTTTATAGGTTTTAACATCTTTACCATAGTAAACTGTAAGAAAATACACACCTGATGGAAATGGACTAAAATCTATCTGTAGTGAATTTGACGAAAATGGGATTGCCTTTTTACCTACTACTTGACCACTCTGATTAGTAATTGTATAACTTGTCTTTTCATCCACACAATCCAAACTCAGGTTTACTATGCTGCTAGTTGGGTTGGGGGATATGATTATTAGTTCATCAATGTTTTTTTCAATATTAGACTCGGAATCATAAGAAAACTTACTCATATTATTTTCCGAATACCCTATAAAACTACCTTTGTTTAAAATATATATTACTTTTTCGTCTGCGAAAATTCCCTCTTTAGGTTTGCTAATATACTCTATTGTATTCGAACTAAGATTTAAAATTGCAAATGAAAATGATCTAGGTACAATTACATTAGTTTCCAAATTAAAAAAAGCAAATTTCCCACCACCATAAAAACCATCAGGAGCAAGTCTATCTAGTTCATTTAATAAAAGATCAAATTTAAAAACACCACTAGTTCTTAATTCATTGATTTTTTTTGTAAATAATCCTGAGAGAAATATAATATTTGCATTAATACTTGAAAACTCTATTTGAAGTGCCTCACACCACCAATCATTCGGTAGTTTATCATCATAAAGCTGCACATTTCTGATTAGCTCCATAGTTTCTAAATCCCATACTTTTAGGTATGCTTTACCCTCATTAATTGTGGCTAAGTATTTACCGTCATCTGATACGTCAATTACCTGATATTCATATTCTCCAAGTCCAGTCAAATCTATAATATGTTCACCAGATTCGTAATTATATGCAAGTATCTTAGATGCTGATTGATATTTACCGTTTATATATTGACCTCCATAAGCAGCCAGATAGGCTATTGGTCTGATCGGGTCTATAGTTAAATCATTGAATATTAGCTTAATACTATCACTTTCAATATGATATGTAGTTACTATAGAATAATCGGAGTCAAGATTTCTTAGTTGTGCATAGCTTCCATTTACAACTAATATTCGGGTACTGTCAGGTGTTATTTGTAGCTTAGAGCCAGTGCTAATAGGAGTAGTAAATGAACTAACTAACTCGCCGCCTTCTGTATTTCTGATTTGAATTTGAGCTTCTGGCCCTTCGCCAGCAAGTATTATGAATTGGTCACCACCTTTTAGTAGTTCCATATCCTGTATATCACCAGCACCAGATTCTTTATTCCAGATGGGGATTATCTCAGCGCTATGTAGTGCTGTTGTGATTATGAGGATAAATAATATTAATTTTTTCACCTACCCCTCTCTCACTACTTTATAGGTTTTTAGCTCCGTACCACAACGGATAGTAAGAAAATACACACCAGCTGGAAATGGACTTAAATCTATCTGAAGTGAATTTGACGACATTGGAATAGTGTTTTCTCCAACTACTTGACCGCTCTGATTAGTTATAGTATAACTTGTTTTTTCGTCCGAACAATCTAAACTCAGGTTTACTATGCTACTAGTTGGGTTGGGGCTGATTATAAATTCTTTTTCAATATCTGAATTTACACTTGTTTGTCTATCATATAGAAACTTACAAAGATTTTCACCAGCAAAACCTATAAAAGAATTACTCTTCTCAGAATAAATTGTCTTTCCACCAACATATATATTTTGAGGGGGCTTATTATAAAACTCTTGAAACTTCTCTTTATAATTATAAAAAAACATGGTTCCGTAAGTATATACAAGACTCCTTTCTTCATTGTCAAACAATATAAACTTCCCACTCAAAGTTTTTTCCTGAATATTCATACTATTTATATTTATGCTAATAGTATATTTTCTTAAACCATTTGTTGGAGATGGTTCTGTATCAGCTACTCCGGACCAAGGGAAATTCCCCGAATAATAAACCACATCACTATTCAATTTAGAAAACTGTATATCCTTTGCTTCACACCACCAATCATTCGGTAGTTTATCATCATAAAGCTGCACATTTCTGATTAGCTCCATAGTTTCCAAATCCCATACTTTTAGGTATGCCTTACCGTCATTCAATGTAGCAAGATATTTGCCGTCATCTGATACTGCTATTGCTGAGTATTCATATCCATCGTAGTCCGTTAGGTCTTTTACAAGCTCCATTTTTTCGTAGTTATAAACAGATATTTTGCTTTTTACTTCATAATTTGATGAATTCCCATTGTTACCATATTGGGTAACATATACATGAGGTCTAATAGGGTCAATGGCAATGTTTTTTATATACGCTGAAAACCCTTCTGGACGAGATACAAACTTTCCTTTTATCAATTCAAAAGTTTGTAAATTTCTTAATTCTAAATCACCGCCTCTTCCACTAGTAACAACTATTCTATTGCTATCTGGTGTAAGTTCAAAATTGGCAAAAGAAGCGTAGTATCCTGGAATTTCTCTAACAAGCTCTCCGTCTTGAACATATCTAATTTGAAATCTACTTCCCTCTGCTATTCCATAAAGCAACAAAAATTCAACTCCATTAGGTAGTACGTCAATATCATGAATATTGTCTTCTAGTACTTTATTCCAGATAGGAATTATCTCAGCGCTTTGTAGTGCTGTTGTGATTATAAAGATAACTATTATTAATTTTTTCATGTTTTATTATTCCATCCGTTTTAAATTTAACACCCACCTAAATCCTCCCTTGAGGTAGGACTTGCGTAGATTTCCTTGCTGCCCGTCGGTTAAAACCGACGGCAATATAATATATCAATTAAGTACTCTTATTGAAATACTCCTTAAACTCTGTGTACTCATCATTAAACGATTTGAATCTATGATGCTCAGATTGATTATCAATATAATGAATAACTTTGTCTAGATTCGATTCGCTAACTGATACAGCAAAATAATCATCTTGCCAATTGAACCCTTTTATCACGCTTGATTTATTTATCCAATCTGATGATTTTTTCTTTATCTGCTTTACTATCTTATTGATAGATTGATTTTTGTTAAGACAGACCAAACAATGACAGTGATCTTGCCACCCATTAATTGATTTAATATAAATATTCTTTTCTTTTGCAATTTGCCTTATATTATTGAATACTAGTTCTCTTACATCATCAGTAAGTAAGGGTTCTCCATTCTTAGTAGAAAAAATAATATGTACCCAAATTTTGACAGAATTCATTGTATAGCTCTTTTGATATTTATTCAATTTTCTAACTTATACATTCCATTAAATTAACGAATAATTCATAAACCTAAAAATATAGATAAATAGGAACTACTCCTCAGCTAAATGCCACTCAATATATTGATATAAGCATATTTTTTCGGAACTTGCCGTCTTTTATTTGTCAAATAATGATAATTACTTCAAATGCAAACTCTTATAAACTTCTTTACACCAACCGAAAAGATTGACTACAAAACAGAAGTCCTTTCGGGGCTTACAGTTGCTTTGGCATTAGTGCCAGAGGCAGTAGCATTCGCACTAATCGCTGGGTTATCGCCACTAACTGGACTTTATGCTGCCTTTGTTATGGGATTGATAACGTCTATATTTGGTGGTCGACCTGGTATGATATCTGGAGCTACAGGTGCCGTAGCAGTTGTACTAGTATCATTAGTTATCAGCCACGGAGTAGAGTATATATTCGCAGCAGTCGTGCTAGCGGGTATTTTCCAAGTGCTGACGGGAGTATTGAAGTTAGGTAAGCTAATGCGGCTGGTCCCACATCCCGTTATATTTGGGTTTGTGAATGGATTAGCTATTATTATCTTCTCTTCCCAACTCGATCAGTTCAAGGACTCATCGGGCAATTGGATGGTAGGTGATCAGCTTTATATATTTATGGGATTAGTACTATTGTCAATGCTTATTATATGGGGATTACCAAAGCTAAGTAAGGCAATTCCTGCCTCGCTAGTAGCTATTCTTTCAATTTTTGGAATAGTTGTGGCATTTGGTATAGACACTAGAACTGTGGGCGACATTGCGTCAATTTCGGGTGGGTTTCCACCGTTCCACATCCCATCTGTTCCATTAGATATGGAAATGTTTATGGTTATATTACCATACTCGGCGGTTATGGCGGCAGTCGGATTAATAGAAAGTTTACTTACTCTGAATATAATAGACGAGATAACAGAAACTCGTGGACGTGGGAACAAAGAGGCCGTAGCACAGGGTGCAGCCAATATATTATCAGGATTTTTCTCTGGCATGGGTGGTTGTGCTATGATTGGTCAGAGTTTGATTAATATATCTTCTGGAGCTCGAGCAAGAATTTCTGGTATAGTTGCAGCCGTTATGCTATTAGTATTCATTATGTTCGGTGCTGGACTAATCGAACAACTGCCAATGGCTGCTTTGACAGGACTGATGATAATGGTATCTATTGGTACTTTCGAATGGGCTAGTTTCAAGACAATACGCCGAATGCCGAAATCAGATATTTTTGTGATGGTATTGGTTACTTTAGTGACTGCAATACTACGTGACCTAGCAATAGCAGTAGTCGTAGGTGTTATTATCGCGGCATTAGTATTTGCCTGGGATAGTGCAAAGCGTATCAGAGCAAGAAAATATGTTGATGATAATGGTATAAAGCATTACGAGATTTATGGACCACTTTTCTTTGGTTCAGTAACAGTATTCAATGAGAAATTCGATGTATTGGGCGACCCCAATGAAGTAATTATAGATTTCGCAGAGAGCCGAGTAGTTGATATGTCAGCTATCGAAGCACTAAATAGATTAACAGAGAGATATAGCAAAGTAGGTAAGGTTGTCCATCTACGTCACCTAAGTAGTGATTGCCGAAAATTACTGAAAGACGCTGAAGCTATAATCGACGTGAACGTAATAGAAGATCCGACTTACAGATTGCCAGTTGATTTGGTGAATGGGAAGTAGTTTGTTTAGAATCTATACTGAAAATCAATACCATTTCGAAAATGGCATTTTTTAATTTAAATAAAATCAAGAATCAGGATATGGTAAAAATAAACTGTCGACTTTTCGCTATATTATACAGTTATTATTAAGAACTATTTATCAGAATTAAATTTATTAATCTTTTCTAATAGTACGCTTTTATTGAGATTATCCCCTTTATACTCGTAATAGTTGAGTGCCGCTTTTAGATTAAGTAGGGCGATATTTCGAGACATTTGGTGTAGTTGGTCGCTCTTGTTTCTTGTGGATATGTCTAGCAGATTTAAATCGAATTTTGTGTAATCAAGTCGGATATTCTCCTCAGTTTTACTTAATCTAACTAAGAAACCTTCAGGTACTTTCACATAATTCTTTGCTATATCAGGGTCAGATTGAAGAATATCAAATGTCAGATATATTGGTCTTTTACCATAATTCTGATCTATCATAGCATTAATCATATTGACGAATCTAGACTGTATTAATCTAGCATCATAAGGTAAGTCAGATTCAAATTTTTCTAGTTGCTCTTGATAAAGTTCTATCTCTGGGCTACATTGTTTCTGAATATCTGGGTACCAATTCTCTAACGAATTTACATACCAAGTTCTACGTAATAGTTCTTTTTCGATAAGAGTTATATCTTGTCTTTTGCCTTCTATTTTATCTTTGTACCAAAATGCGGAAACCCAAAAGTCCCACTGAGCAGATATAATAATAGCATTCGGTTCAGCAGATACAGTTACTAATCTGTAATATTCACTTACTGTATTATCATTTGATAAATCATTAGTCTCATAATGTGAGTAGAGGTTGAAAAGAGGTATAAATGCAAACAGATACACCAAGTTCACTTGGTAATTTATAAGCTGTTTTGCCGCTAGCCCTACTATGAGGAATAGCACTACATAAGCCGTCACGAAGTATGAATCTATATCATGAATAGAATAATTCATAGAGTATAGCACACAAAGAATAGCCGTAGAAATCAACGCCCAGAATATAGTCTTATTACCACGATATAACACGTAGAAGCCGTAGAACAAAAACAACACACCAATCCACGTCAGTTGCGAAGGTATCAGCTCAAAGAAGAGCTTGAAATTTTCTTTGGAAGCAGCCGCATCACTGAACATCCAGACTTGATATTGTGCACCTGTTACATGATACATAAATTTATCGAAGCTACGATGCACTTCACCCCAATTGAACATAGGTGACTGTGCCGAGCGAATTGGTAAATACAAATATAACAGTACTCCTAGCAACGTAGCCCCTACCACATAGGCAAGTAGCTTGTATCGACTATTAGATTTAATATTTTTCGTCTTTGAGAAGAATATAATAAGTCCAGCCGGAATGAGCATAAAGGAAGTTAGGTGATTAGCAAATCCAAGCCCTAGAATAAAGCCAGAAAGTATTAGATATACATCCGATTTTTCAGCGGAGTAATATGCTTTTATTATAACATAAATGAATGTATTGATTAGCAATAGTTGTAGCGAATAAACCTCAACAGAAGTCGCCTGTCGCCATGTAGTAAGGGCGAATGAGTAACCAAAAGATATGAATAATGCTAATAAATTATTCTTTATTTCACTTGTATGATGAGCAACTTTAGATATTAATCTAAACTTTGTGAACAGGGTACTCAAGCTAAGAAATAGCATCATAGATGAGGCAGCTGTAGCAAAAGCAGCCATCAAATTAAGATTATATATAGGTGCCCAAGGAAGTATGTTTGCCCACAAATATCCTACTAAAGTGAAAAGTGGGTAGCCCGTTGGGTGGGCTATACCTAAACTCGTCGCAACAGATGCTAGCTCACCACTATCCGTGAAATACACATCAGGAGCAAGAGTTAGTACATAAACTAATACTGGAATTAAAAATGATAAAGCTACTAATATTTTCTTCATTTACTCAACTACTATTTATTTTTAGTTAGCAATTTATCATTGACTCAGAAAATTACAAAATATATTCTGTGATTTTATTTATGATCTTGAATAAATCCACGACCTACAGGGTAGTGCTCAAATCCAATTTCCGCCATATCTGTAGGTTGGAATAGATTTCTACCATCAAAAACTATGTTATTATTCAATAAGCCTTTTAGTTTATCGAAATTTGGATTGCGGAACGAATTCCATTCAGTCACGATTACTAAAGCGTCCTTGTCTTCACAACAAGAGTACATATCTTCACAATATTCGATTCTATCACCAAATTCACGCTTTGTGTTTTCCATGGCCTCTTGATCATAGACAGATATTTTAACACCTTCTTTAAGCAATTCTTCTATAAGTACAAATGCCGGTGCTTCACGAACATCGTCAGTATTTGGCTTGAATGCAAGTCCCCAAATAGCGATACTCGTTTCACTCAAATTATCGAATCTATTTTTAACTTTATCAACGAATCTTTGTATTTGTTCAGAGTTTATTCTTCTAGCCGCTTTCACGATATGCAAAGGTGAACCAACTTGGTCTGCAGAGTATTCTAGTGCTTGTACGTCTTTGGGGAAACATGAGCCACCATAACCAACACCTGCAAATAGGAAACGCTTTCCTATTCTACTATCAGAGCCAATACCAGCACGGATTTGCTCTATATCAGCACCAACTTTCTCGCAATAAGCTGACAAATCATTCATAAATGAAATCTTAGTCGCTAGAAAAGAGTTAGCAGCGTACTTAGTTACTTCAGCGCTTTTCTCGTCCATTATAAAGATAGGATTACCACTACGAACGAATGGTTGATAGAGGTCAGTCATTATCTCACCAGCTTCCTTCGAAGAAGTACCAATAACAACTCTTTCTGGTTTCATAGCATCTTCTACAGCAAATCCTTCACGAAGGAATTCAGGATTAGATACTACACTTACTATATTATTTTCTAATTTGGATTCGAATATAGCTGTTACTTCAGCAGCAGTACCAACAGGTACAGTACTTTTGTTTACTACTATTTTCTTATCAGTTATATTATTCTTATTTATTAGGTCAGCTATATCATTTGCTACTTTCAATACGTGTTGCAAATCAGCCGAACCATCTTCGCTAGGAGGAGTTGGTAAACAAAGGAAGATTACTTGGCTTTGTAAAACTGCTTGTTCCAAATTAGTAGAAAAATTCAATCTACCTTCTTTTATATTGCGAGCTAATAGGTGGTCTAATCCCGGTTCGAAAATCGGTGATTTACCGCTTTTCATTATCTCAACTTTTTTCTCGTCGATGTCTATACAAAGTACATCATTGCCAGCAGCGGCAAAACTAGTTCCTGAAACTAAACCGACATAGCCAGTTCCAATAACTCCAATCTTAAAAGACATAAAAATCTCATTTTATTAAATTCAATAACTTCAAAAATAAACAAAGGTTTTTTGAGTTACAAGATAAACACGTCAGAAATGTAAATAACTATAGCGATAATAGTCAACACTATAATTGAAAACTTCAATAATTTCTTGATTATCGTTACGAATAGTAATATGGTTAGTAAAACTAAGATTACTTGGACTAGAGTAGGTAACTCCAAAAAGAACTGATATGCTTCTGCCATTTATCTAAGTATGAAAGTTAAAGGAATAGTACCCCACATTTCTTTGTCTTCTTGTAGTGGGTTGAATCTCCATTGCTTGATAGCATTGATAGCTGCTTGCTCAAGAGCAGGGTCAGCTTTCTGAAGAGGAATTACTTGACTTACGGAACCATCTGCTAATACTTTGAATCGTAGTTCTATTCTAGCATTAGATTTAACACTCTTAGGGAATTGTGGTAATTTTTTGCTCAGTAGAACTCTATTTCCACCGCCACCCCAATCTATATCACCGAATCCATCCCCAGCTCCTCTGCCTGTACCACGATCTTTCAGACCAGTACCTGCTATATCAGAACCATCTTCTTTACCAACACTCTTGTTACTAGTTCCAGTTAATTTCGTGTTATTATTATCATTACTTTTGATATCATTCGAAGCTATAAACTTTGAAGCATCTTCTATTTGAGCATCTGATTTGCCCTTAGTATTAGAAGCAATTTGAGCATCTTCTATGTTAATTTCAGCTCTATTACCCTTTACTGACTTACCTTCTTCTGTTAAGTTACCACTTCTTTTCCCTGTACCATCACCACTTCCGAAGTTCAGCAATTCTATAGGAATAGAAGAGCTAATTTCTCTGGGTTGAGCTTTTTCCATTTTAATAAGTGGTGAGATAAGCCAAAACAATACCATAATGACCACTGCTATGGCAAAACCCTTAGCTGTGTTCGAATCCCAAGGAATTCTAATATTTATTCCCGATTGTACATCTGGTTGTCTTATCATTTGACTCTATCTATCCAAGATTGTGAGTAGCCCAACTCTAGTGCAGACGTACGTGCGGACTCTTTTGTTTCAAATTTGCCGTATCGAACCCTGTACCAAGTTCTTCCTTTCACCTCTTGCTCAGTTATCATAGCATTCGGTACTTGCCTAGCTTTTAATTGCCCTAGCCAACTTTCAGCATCTTCTCTAGAAGGTGAAGAATATATTTGCACCATGAAAAGTCCTCTCTCTGGAACTGGTCCATTGGGCTGCGGCATTGAGAACACAGATTCATCTATTTTTGTATTACTTTTTTTCTTTTCTTTAGGTGCTACTGATTTAGTAACATCATTAGAAGCTATATCTTCTTTTTTCTTCTTTGGAACTTCTTTCTTAGGTTCTACAGTTTTAGGTTTTTCTTTCTTGGGTAATTGTTTTTCAGATATTTTATCTTTTGGCTTATCTTTCGTTTGCCCCTCGTCATTGAGCTCATCTTCTAAACCAGCAAAAAACTCTTTATCTTCTTCGTAAGAAAGTAAAGTGTCCTTTTTACTAATATCCACAGAGTCCAGCCAATTCTTCTCTTCTTGAGTCATAGTATCAACTTCTACGGCTTTCTTTTTATGTTTTGGCTTGTGTTCTTTGTGATTTGCGGCAACTTCTTTTTTACTACGGTCATCAGCATTATGGTCATCGCTTCCGCCACTCATCAGATACCAGATTAGTCCTACAGCACCTAGTGTCACTATCAATGTAGCAACAGAAGAGTAAAGCATTAATATCCATATAGGAGTTTTCTTTTTCTTCTTTTCTTCTAGTTCCTCATCTTCCAGTACTTCAGGAATATTTTCCTCGATTTGCGGAGGTGGTACTTCTTCAGCTGACTTAACATTAGATGGCTTATCAGCTTCAATATCGGATAGCATAACTACTGTGTCAGCATCATCACCTATTTGCTTAGCAGATTCCGAGTTAATTGATTCTTCTTCTGTTGCTGCATTAGCTTCTCTTTTTGCTTTGCTTTTATCTATATCGGCTTGTAATTTTTTCTTGAAGTCATCATCTAAATCTAGCTCTTCCTCTTCAGCGATACTCTCGTCTTCAGGTTCTTCGGGTTCTATCTCAGCTTCTACTTCTTCAGCTTCCTCAACAGATGGAATCTCCTCAACTTCTTCTATTTCTTCGGGTTCTTCGATTGGCTCTTCTTGTTCGGGTTCGGACTCACCAGCCCCATCTACGGATTCTACGGATGCAGTAACCCTAACAGTAGATGATGGTTCATCACTGAATTCTTCTGGAAGTTTAGCAGGATAGTCGTTTTCGTCTTCCAACATGAACGATTCGTCATCGTTCTCGTCTGGTTCGAAACCACCGTACTCTTCTTCTTCCTTTTTTCTATCGTCGTTCAAATCTGCCATAATCTAAAATGTGTAAAGGACACCTAGCTGAGCAAATATTCCTCTTTGCTTGTATCCATTCCAAATATATATATCTTGGTTAAATATGTTTTCTAAGTTAACAAAAGCTCCTAAACTTTCAGAGAAATAATACTCTGTTCGGAAAGTTATATCAAAATAACCGTCTAATTCTATTGAATTTGCAAGATCAGCATATCTATTCCCTATATATTTAACACCAATAATTGTGCCAAACTCCTTAGTAAAGTAGTGATGATAATTAGTCGCAAACTGAACAGTAGGAACGTAAGTAAGCTGTTTATCAGTCGAATCTTGTGTTGTTATGTTGAAGTTCAAATCAGCTGTTATACGTTGCAAATCATTTATATCCCAAAATAATTGGGCAAATGCCTGCAATCTATTCGAACCCACATATTCAGGACTAAATCTGAATGTGCTATCATTTGTGTAGCTTATATCATTCTTATTAATAGAATAAGCAGCTCCGAAAGTAGCACTAATGTATGTATATGGATGATAGTTAAACAACACCTTACCCATAGCAATTGTGTGCTTGTAGTCTATTACTGGTGAAGTAACCACATAAGGATTAATCCCGAACATATCCACGAATGAGTTATTGCTCAAACCAGTATTTGCAATAGCATAGAATGTAAAATCTTGGCTCATAATTGCAGATATATTTACATCTGCATATAATGCCAGCTTGTTCTCACTAATAGTATTATTAGCTAATTGCACACCCGGTGCTATTATGAATGAAAAATCTCCCTTAGAAATAGGAAACACTGCATTCGCTTTTATCATCGAATTACCATTGCTATTAGTTGTCCTGAAATCTACTTCCGCGTTTAACCCAAATTTATCCGATCCAAATGGGTTATGAAGAAATAGACCACCATTAATCCCGAATTCGGAGCCATCATTCAGATTATCATTCAAACTGAAAATATTGAACCCAAGTTTAGAATCAAATCTAAAATCGTTATAATTTGATTCGGTACTAGTTCCGATAAATATTTTTGTAGTGTTAATATTATCAGCAGTATCTATCGCATAAGTATTATAATTCCAATTATCAAAGCGAAATTTAGTTCTAGTCTTACTACCACCAAATAGCCAAAATTGTTCAGGAGCTATATAATCTATATCCGCATTCGCTTGGATTTTAGTATAATCTGCATTCGTTACATGACCGTCTGAACCTTCGAACCCACCATTGATGAAAAAGTCAAATTTATCTATATTAAAATCTAATCCTGCCATTGCTTTCGGTGTTAGGAAACTACCGAAAGAACCTTCCAAATATCCATTAGGGAATGTCGGAACTTCAAAATTTGCTGGGATTTTCTCTGGAGGAAGCAGTAAAAATTTCTGCTTTTCATTATCATTAAGAGAATCCAAAGATGATTGATTCATCGGCTTTGGCTTCTCTGGCAATTTCTTTGTGCCACCACCAGTTTCGGGGTTATAGTTCCCGATTATAATGGCATTTGGAAAACTAGCCGGTTCAGTGTTCTGTGGCTTCTGTGTTTCTTGTGCGCTAGCTGTATATATAGACATAGCCAATGCACAAAGCAATATATTTTTTAGTTTATTCATCTTTCTTTATTGCCTGGTTTACTCTCTTTATTCTTGCTTTTGCCGTATTACCATAGTCATCGTCCGGACGAAGTTCTAATAGTGCAGAGTAAATTTCCTTAGCTTTTAGATACTCTTTTCGTTGTTCGTATATCTCACCTAAATTCACTAACGAAAGTGAGAACCAATCTTCATAACCAGAATAGTTATTCTTAACTTGTAGGTAAGCTGCTTCAGCTTGCTCTAGATCTTTGTCTTTTTTCCAAAGTTCACCAATTCTATAATATGACTCAGCGACAAACTCGTTACTCTTACTATTAAGTGCTAATTTCAAAAAATAATCTCTTGCTTTAGCATTGCTATCTATACGCTTATAGTAGCTAGCTAGACGGTATGCTGATTCGTCCGAATACTCATCACCTGGATAATTCTGAACTGCATAGTCATACATACTCAATCCGAATGCAGTATCACCCAAAGTGAAATTGATTAATGCTCTTTCGAATACTGCTCGTGATGCTGAGCTCTCATTTGGATATAATTCTATAAGTGAAGCGAAAAGTGAATCCGCTTTTTTACCACTAGCAATGCTCTTTTGTAAAAGTGCATTTTCCATCAAAGCTAAACTAGCGTAATCACTTTGAGGATAAGTCTTTTGAACTTTTATAAAAGCGTTTTCAGCTTCCAATTTCTTATCCATACTAATATAGCTCTTTCCTATCCAATATAGTATCTCTGCATTCTCAGGATTATTTGGATCCGCATTTATTATTTTGCTATACTCGTCTATTGCTTTGTCATATTTTTTAGTATCGAAAAGTATCCTAGCACCATCAGAACGGAAACTACGTGTGAAAGGTGAATCTTGATTTTTCTCTACATAATCATTGATAATACCAACGGCCTCGTCTTCCCTACCAAGTAATATAAGACATTGCTGAACACTACGCATAGCTTCAGGCGCTAAACCGCTCGATGGGAATTTGTCAACTACTGTTTTGTAAGAAACCATAGCTTGTTCGAAATCGCTCTTATTATAATAGCAATCTGCAATAGCATAATATGCTCTTGGTACATAAGTACTATTAGGGTATCTTTCAATTAAGAAATTGAAATTAGCAACCGCTTCATCGTACTTTCTTTGCTGGAATTTGATCCATCCAACTAAGTACATAGCATTAGGTGCTAAAGGACTTCCACTATAATTTTTCACAAATTGCTGAAGAGCTACAAGCGATTGGTCGTAGTTACCTAATCTATATAGGGCATCTGCTCTTTGGAATGAAGCATATCTACCTTCATCAGTTTTCGGACCTAAATCGGCAGCTTTTTTGTAGTACTCGGCAGCTTTAGAATAAGACTTTATCATGTGATAACCGTCAGCTTGGCGGACTAATACTTCCACACCATATTCCGTCTTAGGGAACTCGCTTAATAACTGTTCGAATATTCTGCTTGATTGCTTAAAATTCTGTCTTCTGAAATAAGACCACCCCAATGAATAGAGTATATCCTCTCTTCTAGTATGGTATGGGTATTCTTTAAGTAACTTCTCGTAAGATTGAGCTGCATTTGTAAGTAAATCACTTGTGTAGTTCGCCTCTGCCAACCAAAATAGAGCCTCTTCCATTCTTGGGTCACCTTTCTTAGCGTCTGCTACGTAAGCCGAAAGTGAAGCAATAGCCTCGTTGCTACGCTTATCCATCACTAACGAAACACCTTTTCTGAATCTAGCTTCTGACATGTACCAATCTTTCTTAGGCATTAGAACATAGTCAGAATTCTTAATCGTTTGTATAGCTTTATCGTAAGTTACAGTTGCAGAACTCCACTCAGAAAGCTCCATGTGGGTGGCCGCTAGGAGTAGATTAATACGAGTAGCAGTAACTGGTGAAAGAGCATATCTCTCTGCTCTTTGCAATACTGTTTTAGCTTGACTATAATCTTTCTCTTTGTAATAAATCTGTCCTAGCTCAAGCAATACAGCCCCTTTGAATGGGAAAGAAGTACTTAGAGAAAGGGCGTCTAATTCCGTTTTGGCAGTTTCTACATCACCCGACTTAACAAGTGTTACAGCTCTGTAAAGCTGAGCATTGTATTTCACTTGAAGATAATCATCGCCAGAGTTCTTGATAATATCATCGAAGTAAGCTAATGCTTCTTTGTATCTTTCCAAATTTAGCAATGCCCAACCAGCACCCAACTTGCTCTTATACTCTAGTGGTGAACCGAAGAAAGTATTTTGGAAAGTCTCGAAGTACATCAACGCTTGTTCGTAGTTGCCAGCTAGATTACTAGCTTCTCCGCGCAGATAGAGTATAGCTTCTTGTGGATTCTCGAAGTTAGTTTGCTTTTCGTATAGTTTACCCACTGAGTCCTGATCCATAATGCTAAGAGCAGCGAAATTAGCTCGTTCAAGCACTAATAATGCATCTGGGTACTTACGTAGAATCAGATAATTATTGGCTTCTCGAATAAGAGACGCAATGTAAACATTAGTCTTAGGGTATTCGATTCTTACTTTCTTGAAAGCTGCAATAGCCTTTTCGTTCTCAAATTCTTGCTCATATAACTGACCATAAGCGTATATAGCATCATCGGAGAATTCGCCCTCTGGATATATCTCAGCACATTGCTCTAGAGTTTCCTTTGCTACTTTTAGTTTATTGATTTGGCTTTCAGCTATCCCTTTCCAATACAATGAGTGATGACCGATAGTATAATACTCATCATCGGGTCTGCTGTTTTTCTTCTCGTGGCGGCTATTGTAATTCTCAGTAGCCGTTTCGTAGGCGAAATTCAGGTAGTAAGTAGCCGTTTCAAACTTCTCTTGTCTGAAATGCATAATACCAATACGGAAATAAGCCACTGGCACGAACGGAGAATTATTCCTAACTTTTATGAAGTCAAGAAGTTTTGTTTCGGCTATATGGAAATTGCCCTTTATTAAGTCCAGTTCGGTTTCGAACATAAGAGCTTTATCATTGGCAGGATTCTCAGGCATATTACGAATAACGTCGCTGATTTTCCTCTCGCTCAGATTGATGAGCTTAGTATCATATAGCCTTATTGCTTTGTCTAACTCTTCAGCATTATATATATAGCTAGTCTCGGTAACTTGAGCCGAAGCCACAAAATATCCGAGGAAGAGAAAAACAAGATATAATTTTATCTTAGAATTCGTCATTTTATACTGTGTTTTTAAGTAATATAGAGAGGACGAAATGGGATTTTCGAATCCTTACCCTATGCTGCAAGGTAAAATTAGCAAATTTTCTTTAAATAACACAATAATTACGATTTAGTTCGGAAAAAGTGGCGGATTTTTAAGTATTATTTAGTAATGTTGTTAAATTAATGAGTTATGAAATAAAACAAATATCTCATTTTTGGTAAAATTAAATTATAAATTAATTTACAATATATCAAAATCGGCATTTTAATATGAAACCCAAATATATCAATTTAATTCTAATTCTAATTATTTGCTGCAATTTTATTCTTAATTCACAACCTGCAAACTTCATACCCAAGGGTATAGGTGGTGGTGGAGCATTATTCTTTCCTACTATAAATCCAGCCAATGATAATGAATTTTATACAAGCTGTGATATGAGTCAGCTGTTTCATAGCACAGATTTTGGAAATTCATATTCTCAAATACATTTTTCTAAACTTCAAGTACAAAACACCTCTACTTACGAATTTACTAATAATACTCAAATTGCATATTGTGTTCATAGTGATCAGAGTTATGGCTACCCTGTAAAAACGACTGATGGTGGAGATTCTTGGAATCAGATTATTAGTTATGATGTAGATAATTATGGAGCAATTTATAAACTCAAAGCAAACTACAACAATCCAAATCAGATTATAATAGGGGCTTACGCCGATATTTTAATTAGTAATAATGGTGGGAGTAGTTTTTCCTTGGTTAAACATACTGCAAACAATGGATCTGGAATTATATTCGGTGGTGTATTTTATGATGAGAACAATATTTATATTGGAACCAATGAAGGTCTTTTATACAGTAATGACAATGGGATTAATTTTGAGCTTATGAAAACTAATGGTATTAATTCGGATGAGGTAATTTGGAATTTTTCGGCAGCAAGAGCTGGTGACAACACACGATTCTTATGTATAACCGCTTCACCTAATGATGTTTATAATGGTGTAATGCCTTGGGATTATAATTCATTTGCAAAAGGAGTTTATATTATGAATAATGCAAATGGGAACTGGGAAAGTAAAAGCGAGGATATAGATTTTTCATCGGATTTTGTAATGTACACTGCCATGGCTACAAATGATATCAATGTTATGTATTTGGCAGGGAGTGACAGTGAGATTGATGGGCCACTAGTTTTTAAAAGTATCGATGCAGGTAATTCATGGTCAAAGGTATATAGAAAAAATAATAATGAAAATATCATCACAGCTTGGGAAGGAGCTGGAGGAGATAAGGCATATTCTTGGAGTGAAACTTGCTTTGGAATAACGGTAGCTCCGAATAACTCAAATAAAGTAATTTTTGGAAATTTTAGTAATATACAAGTGAGTAGTGATGGAGCACAAACATGGAAGCAGGCATACGTAAGTAATAGTGACCAAAATGCTACGCAAATTCCTACTCCAAAAAATAAATCATATCATAGTATTGGTTTGGAAAATACGACATGTCACCAAATTACTTGGCAAAGTCCAAATAAAATGATGGCTTGCTTCAGTGATATCGGCGGTATAAGAAGTCTTGATAGTGGCAATACATGGGGATTTAATTATAAAGGTTTTAGCGTAAATTCCTTATACCGAATTGAGGCAGTTGGTGAAAAAATTTTTGGTGCATGTAGCAATATTCACGATATGTATCAAAGTACACACCTAAAAGATGCGAATATAGATGCCAACGATGCAAATGGAAAAATTGTTTATTCTTTAGACTCTGGAGCAACATGGGAAAACATTCATGTTTTTAATCACCCTGTTTATTGGATTGAAGCAGATCCTAATAATGCCAATAGAATGTATGCTTCTGTAATACATTTTGGAGGAACTCAAGGTTCTCAACTAGGTGGAATATACAAAACAGATAATTTAAATAATTTAAGCTCTTCAATTTGGACTAAATTACCAAATCCACCCAGAACCGAAGGTCATCCGGCATGTCTTAAAGTACTTAATGATGGTAATTTAATTTGCACCTATTCTGGTAGAAGAAATTCATCTGGTACATTTACAGCAAGTTCAGGAGTATTTATATATAATAATGTTAGTAATACTTGGACTGATTTAAGTCATGCAGGTATGCATTATTGGACAAATGATATAGTAATTGACCCAAACGACCCTAGTGAAAACACTTGGTTTGTATCAGTATTTAGTGGCTGGGGAGGTGCTCCAAATGGATTAGGTGGTTTATATAAGACAACTAATAGAGGTATTAATTGGACTAAGTTAACAGCAAGCCAATTTGACAGAGTTACATCAATAACATTTAATCCGAACAATAACAACCAAGCTTTCTTAACTACAGAAACTCAGGGCTTATGGCAAAGTAATGACATGAGCTCTAATATCCCAGCTTGGTCTTTGGTGGAAAGCTATCCTTTCCGACAACCAGAACGAGTATTTTTTAACCCATATAATCAAAATGAGATGTGGGTTAGCAGTTTTGGTAATGGTATGAAAGTAGGACTGATGAATCAGACTACTGGAATCGTTAGTTTTTATTCTAACAATCAAATTAAAATTTTCCCTAACCCAAGTACTGGCGTTGTCAATCTTGAATTTGATGATGATATTGAAAGTCAAAAATTGATTGAGATTTATAATATGCAAGGTCAAAAAATTATAACTCGCAATGTTTTTGAGAAAGTGAATAGACTAGATTTAGGTGTACTTCCTAACAATACCTATATAGTCAAGGTTATATACGAAAACGGTTCAGTAAAATTCGGGAAGTTCATTAAAAAATAATTTAAACTGAATAATACATTAGAATAGCAATTACTCCTTCACAAACTTTGCTATATTATTACCCTGCTCATCAACTACGAAATACACGCCTGAGCTCAGCTCTGCTACGTTCAGCTTTCCGTTCTCTACTATGCCGTATTCTTTCACTAATGCACCAGTACTATTGATTACGCTCAGCTGCATAGGTTTCGTTAGCTCTAGCTGTATGAAATCCTTCGCAGGGTTGGGGTAAACTGTCATTAGTTCTGGTTGCGGGGTTTCCTCGATGGAGGTTTGAGTACCTTCAATCTTCCATAAATTTACTTCATCTTGATAATATTCTGCAAAAAAGTAAAAATCACCTTTGTAAATGTGACTCCCTAGTGTGGAGTTACGGAATTCATTTACAGTGGCATTAGCAGGTTTCAATTCTTTTCTTTCACCTGTTACGAGATTATAAGTTTTAAATTTATTCTTATCACTATTGTCGGTGAATATCACATAATCTTCAAAAATTGTTGCAGAATTAATTATATAAAAGGTATTACTGTTATATCTATTAAACACTGTCGTACCTTCATCTGTACCATCTGATACCACTAGATTAATCATGTCTTCATTATCTCTAAATTGAAATATTGCATGATTCCCTACATAATCCTCCAAAAATGGAATACTGGCCATTTCACTTTCCATATTTTGAATCTTTACTTCCTTTGTTCCTTCCTTAGTACCATCCGATATAACGGGGAAAGACCTTCCCTCCGAATCTGTTTTTATTGTAAAAAGTTTATTCCTAATGATGGAATAACTTTTAATCAAAGATTCATCATTATGTCCTCTATTTATTAACTCAAATGTTCCATTAGTTGTACCGTCAGTAATCCAAATAATACTTTCAATATTATCATTAGTAATCAATAATTTATTTTTGAATTCTATAAACTTTGGCTTATAATTTACACTTGTATTGAATATCTCTGACACTTTCTTTGTCCCCGCATCAGTGCCATTCGTTTGCCAAAGTGTGGTAACATTACCAGCGTCTATTACTGTGAAGTAAAGATTATTATTGTATATCTTGAAATATGAATCCTGGATAGCTTCATTTGTTGGAATAATTGCAACTAATTCATTAGTGCCAATAGTTCCTCGGGATGACCATAGTGAACAAGTCGTATCTGTGTGAGGTTGTAAAAAATAAATTTTTTCATTGTATTCGGCAGACATATTTATCTCTGCGTCATTAACAAGGAAATTAACAGTATCAAGAGTGGTTGCATCCACTGAATAATAATAATATTTACTATCTAATTCTGATTCTATAGTAAGAATAAAATTGTTCTTGAGTTTACCAGTTTTGTTCAAATTAATGAGTTTTTCATTGTCGAAAATAGTTTTAGTTCCTTTTGCAGTTCCATCTGTTATAAATATATCCTTTTTAAATACCTCTCTAAAAGCTTCAATTACAATACTATTATTGATGATAGCATTTCTGCCTTTGTTTTGCATAAAATAAGTTCCGACGCCTCTTATAGCATGACCCGTAAATTTTTGAGTGCCAGCATCTGTACCATCAGTAGCCCACATACCTTTATTGTTAGAAACAATTAATTTACTTAAATCATCTATTATTATATTTGTTCTTTCGCCGGTTGGAAAATTTGAAAATTCCTCCAAGTTTTTTGTTCCTTCAACGGTACCATCAGTTACCCAAATTTGTTCATTATTCGAGGAAGTAGAATTAGCAAAAAATAATTTGCCACTAGACTCTACAAACTGGGGCATATTATTTTCTGAAGATATCGCCATCTTCACTATTCGGTCATTAATATCAGCATTTAGTATACTAATAAAGCAAAAAATAAGTACTAAATATTTCATAATTTTTAGATCCTATAGATAATAATTTTTTATTTAATTTAATATTTTTTTAATTATAAAAAACAATCACTCCTTCACAAACTTTGCTTTATTATTACCCTGCTCATCAACTACGAAATACACACCCGAGAGTAGCTCTGCCACGTTCAACTTTCCGTTCTCTACTATGCCGTATTCTTTCACTAATGCACCAGTACTATTGATTATGCTCAGCGGCATTGGCTTGCTTAGCTCTAGCTGTATGTAGTCCTTCGCAGGGTTGGGGTAAACGGTCATTAGTTCTGGATGTGGGTTTTCTTCTACTGAACTGATAGTGTTGGGGATGCGGTAGAGTTGTTGGCCTTCTCCGTAATAGTCTGCGAAGAAGTAGATGTTATCATCTAGTTCTGTATAAAACACATAAATATGAGCATGATTAGGGAGTATATAATCTGGAGGCATTACTAATTGAGTCCCCTCTGTTGTAAAATCAGAACACCAAATTCTTGTAGTATCTGAAGTACTTCTTTCTACGAAAAGAATATTGTCTTTAGTTAGTTTATTTATATTTAGTGTTGTAGCTAAGTCTGTTAGACCCTCTTGTAAGATTTTAGTTCCGGCCTCTGTACCATCTGTTACCCACTCTGTATAATTTTTGGGACTTGTTACTGTTGTGAATAGTGCTTTTCCATCTTTCATATTTGGAAAAAACCAAATGTCAGAGCCAATAGATCCCTCAACAATATCTTTTACAATGTGAGTACCATCTTTTGTACCATCAGATACCCAAAGTTCTTTGCCGTGCTCATCATCAGTAGCCACAAAATAAGCTGTTGTGCCATCTTCAATAAACTTCTCAGAATTTAAATCTTTTAGTGATTCTGTAATCTTAATTGTACTCTCAGAAGTTCCAGTAGATGTCCAAAGCCAATGATTTCCGCCCTCTAATATGCTAAAGTAAAAATTCTGTTCTACTTTTTTGAACGGAGTGAATAATCTCAATTCGGCATTTATATTTTCAGATAATGTCTGTAGTCTTTTTGTCCCCTCTTGAGTGCCATCACTAGTAAATAAAACCAATTCACCATTTGAAAATCTACCTGTGAAATATAATCTAGTTCCTAATAAAGCGAAAGTCCTCATATTCAATTCAAATTCATTCAGATTATTTGTCAATGGAATAGTTCCATCAGAAGTACCATCGGTTGACCAAAGTACTTTTTGATTATTAGCAGTATCTACTATAAATATACGCTCATGAAAATCTTTTAAAGAATAAACATAATTATTCGGTACCATCGTTACGGTATCAAGCAACTTCAAAGAATTTTCTTTTGTTCCGTCTGTTGACCATATTTCTGAAATATCATTTTTACTATTATAAACCTGAAAAAATAGTTTATCATTTAATAAAAGTAGCCCATTGGGTTTACTCATTTTCTGAGATTGTAAGTCTTTGACTATTACTGTTCCTTCTGGAGTCCCGTCTGTTTTCCACAGTTCAAAGTTCGATTCTTTTGGAATTGAGGCTACGAAATAAACTTCGTCTTTAAACTTTATGTAATTATAATAACTATTTACAATTCCATAACTACTACTAAAATTAAAGTCAAGGTATTTCAAAAATTTGGTTCCTTCCTCTGTCCCATCTGTAGCCCAAAGCCCTATTCTATTATTATCCCTAGCTACAAAAAGTAAAATATCATCTAACTCTGTACTCACTATTACTGGGTTTGAATCATCATTTGGATTTATGTCTCTTAACAATTTCATCCCGTTATGAGTACCATCTGTGACCCATAACTCTAATCCATGTTCACCGTCATCTGCATTGAAATAGAGCAGCCCGTTGTGTTCTGTAAAATCATATCCACCTCTATCTATAAATGCCTTTGAATTCACCAACTCTGGCTCTGTCACATTAGTTTGACCATACATATAGAATGGTATCATTACTAGTAAAACTGTTATAAAATATTTCATTTTATTGTACCTGAATTATCAGAATTTAACTTTTTAATCAATTGCTTTTCGAGTTCTAGTAGGCTACTATTCCTAATCAAAATTGGTTTTGCTGGGTTGCCTGAGTATATCATGAACTCCTTGCAATCCCGATTGACCAAACTCAGAGCTCCCACTGCACAACCAACATTCAGAGTTACACCGGGTAATATAACACAGCCACTACCAACTAAAGCGTGTTTATGTAGAGTCACTGGGGCTGATGTAACATTTGTGAATTCAGATGGAACAGTGGGGTTAGTCATATAATTCCCAAAATAATCATCATTGCTAGTGTAAACAGCAGTCCTTGATGAGATTCCACTGAAATCTTCAAGTGTTATTTTTCCATCTCCTTGGAGCGATACGAAGATTGCAAGGTGGACATAGTTTCCTATCTCTATACCGCCTGCCCCTGCTGAAAGTACACAGTAATCGTCTATTCTGACATTATTGGCAATTGAGATACGTGACACTCCGTATAAAGAGGTTTTTCGGCTGATTAATACGTTCTTACCAATTGATTTGAAGCCAATTTCTTTGAGTTCTTCTTCTGTGTAAAATGATGTCATTTTTTAGTCTCGATTTTTGTTCCCCAAATATACAAAAAAAATAATTATTTAATATCTTTAACCGACTGATTGAGAAAGGAGCATTGGAGAATTATTGAATCTTAAGTCTATTATTTGGTAATAGCTGCAAAAGTGTGTGAGAAACACAACAGTCTATTCTTTGGAATAATGCCATTGTTTTTCGGTGTTTTGTTCTACTGTTGATAGTGCTACTAGAAGAAATAATCAATCTTATAAAACCATTGTTACTTTAACACCCGAATTAGGAACGTTTTCTACAATAAGTTTACCATTCAGAGTATCCATTATTAATTTTGTTGCAGTTAAACCTAGTCCATATCCTTCACTATGAGTCAAGAGTTTATCAGATTCAAACATATTAAAAATTGTTGCTAGTTTCTCTTCAGGTATTCCAGAGCCCTCATCTGAAATCATAATAATATTCTTATCCGTTTCGATAATTATATTTTTCCCAGCTGGAGTATAATTTATAGCATTATCAATAATCATAGAAATGGCTTTTGTTATTAGACCAAAATCTGATTTAATAATGAAGTCTTTATCATAATGGTTTACTCGTATTTCCATTGATTTTTCTTTAATCTTATTATCTAAATAACCAATAGAAGATTCAATAATTGAATAAATCGGTTCTTCAGTTATCTTCATTTTATATTGATTTATATTTAGTCTAGTTATTAATAATGCAATTTCAGAGAACCCTCTCAGGCGTGCTTCAGACTTCATGATTTCTTCACAGGATTCTAGTATTTCTGGATTAGTAGTGAATAATTTTATTAATTCAGCATTACCCTTAATTCCAACTAGTGGTGTAAGTAATTCGTGAGATAAAAGGCTCAGGAAATATGACTTTGAGGTATCTAGTTTAGTTAATTTCTTGTATGCAGTTTCTAATTCAATTCTTTTTTCGGCTAAATTTTTTTCCTTATTATATGCTGATATTGCTTCTTTCAAAGTTAGGTTTAGGTCTAAAGAATCCCAAGGCTTATCTATAAACCTGTATAAACAATCATTATTAATAATATGAACTATATTCTCTTTTGAAGCTTGACCAGTTAAGAGAATCTTTTTCGAGTTGGGGTATATTTCATTTAACTTTAAAAGCACCTCATCACCATTCATTCTTGGCATCAAAAAATCTGTAATTATTACTTGGATATCTTGGTTTAATTCATAACTATTTCTTGCTAGCTCCAAACCCTCCTCCCCAGATTCTGCAAATTCTATGATGTAATTTTTATCAAAGTAACTTTTCAATTCCTTTTTTAATGAATCTAGTACAATTTTTTCATCATCAATACAAAGTATTTTATTTTTCATCATCATCACATATAAATATATAGGGGTTCAATAATATTATTTCTTTTACTAAAATAAGAAATAGTTTTTAATGTTTTAACATCAATTTCATCGAAATGCTTAAATAGTATATTCCCCTTCGCATCAAGAATATCATCTGCTAATTGCATCCCTACTTGTAATTCTTTTACAGAGATATCTGTTTTATTAAGTGAGTTAGTAACTTTAAGTTTTTTTAATATATGAACATATTTATTCTCAAATATACTAGGAGAATTTTCCATTGTATACATTAGTTCAGTCTTATTTTTTTCTATAGGGTTATATAAGTCGTACTCAATTATTACTCTTAATACCTTACTAATATTATTAGTTTTATCAAATTCGTTATCGTTATAATATATATTTGCAATCCCTGATCTAATGTTATTAAACAAAGGAATATTACCAATAATTTCTGCTGATTGTAATATATGTAATTTAACTACATTAATTTCTTCCTCTTCCAGAAATTCGCCGACTAAATATTTTTTTAGTATTTTTTTATTAAGATTTAAGCATCCCAATTGTGAGAGTTTTGCAGCGGTTTCTATTTCCCATATTTGATCAGGATAAAATTCGGATGCAATAATTCTAGCCAATTCTTCTAGTCTTAAAGATTTAGTTTTAAACTTTTCATCAGCATTAGTTATAAGGGCTACGAAAGTTTGAATTACACCATTTAATGTCTCATTTAGTAATGTTTTGATTTTTAGGTCACTTTCTTTAAGCTTTTCCGTTCTTTCTCTTACCAAAACTTCTAATTTCTGATTCAACTTTTCAAGTTTTATCTTTTGTGCCTTTATTTGCTTATCTTTATAATAGCTTTTAAATGCTTCCGTAATTGTTAGCATCAAATTTTCTTTTTCCCAAGGTTTTGCTATATAACTAAACAAATTAGCGTTGTTTATTATATTAATTATACCCTCTTTTGTGACTTGTCCAGTCAATAAAATTCTTCTTGAATTAGGATGGTTTTTAAATGTTTTGATTAATAACTCATCACCTTTCATCCCTGGCATTTGATAGTCTGAAATTATGATTGGGATATCTACCCCATCCTTAATTTCATTAATTAATTCTAACGCCTCCTCTGCACTTTCAGCAAATTCAAAATAAAACATACTTTTTAAAGTATCGTTAATTTCATTTTTTAATGAAGTGAGGATTATTTTCTCGTCATCTACACATATAATTATGGGTTTACTCATTTTAATTACTCAAATCCTTAGGTAAAGTTATAATGAAAGTTGTACCTATTCCTATCTCACTTTCTAATTCAATTGTTCCTTTGTGCTGATCAATTATCTTTTTCACTATATCTAAACCAAGGCCAGTACCTTCACCTATATCTTTCGTTGTGAAAAATGGCTGGAATATTTCTTCTCTTATACTAATTGGAATTCCGGTTCCTGTATCTTTAATACTAACAACTACATTCTTATTATCGTCTGTAACAGTTATAGTAAGGGTTCCTTTATATTCCATAGATTGCAAAGCATTATTAAGTAGATTAACCCATACTTGAGAAAGTAAATCAGGATAGCATACTATGGTTCCAGTAAAACGATAATTTTTGATTAATTCGATTGAATGCTTTATTTTAGAATTATAAAGAGTAAGAACCGAATTTATGCTTTCCACAATCGAAGAACTAACAGGATTTAAAAATATATTTGAATCATTTCTTGAATAATTCTTAAGTGAAAAAACAATGTTTTGTACTTTTTCTATAGATAATTCTATAATATTTATACTATTTGTGATACCAACTATACTTGACAAAATCTTAAATGTTGTTTCAGGGTTTTTGAATTCTAACATCTTCTTACAATTGTCATTTAAGGAAAAGATATTAGATTCTAATAATAATTCAGCGAAGATAGTAGAGTCAATGTCAGGAAAAGCTACACCTATCTCATAACTTAATTCGCGTTTTATAGCCCTTTCTTCTTTAGTTGTAAGATTATTTGTCTTTGATATACACTCTTTTAGGATGCTAGAGAATAGTGATATTTTAACAGGCTCCATCTCTAAAATTATTTTATCAATGTTCTCCGAAATATTATTAACCTCTATGCTTTGATTTTGATTAGAGGATTTGATAGCAGCTAAAGGTGTATTAATTTCATGAGCTACAGAAGCGACTAACCTACCAAGTGCTATTAGTTTCTCATTTTTTATAAGTTGTTCTTGAGTTCTTTTTAATTCTTCATAATTGCTTTGAATTTTCCTGTTCGATTCTTGGAGAAGTAACTGATTCTTAACTCTCGCTAGCACAATAGGCGGACTTATTGGCTTTGATATGAAATCAACTGCTCCAAGTTCTAATCCTTTAATTTCATCTTCAATTTTATTTTGTGCGGTAATGAAAATAACTGGAATATCTTCTGTTAACGGATTTTCTTTTAATCGTTTACAGACTTCAAACCCATCGATTTCGGGCATAACAACATCAAGTATAATTATATCGGGTTTGTTTGTAATAGCTATCTCTAATGCCCTCAACCCATTTAAGGCTACAAATACTTGGTACTCTTTAAGTATTTCTACTAGAATATCAATATTACTTGACGAGTCATCAACTATTAAAATACTTGTTGTTTTTTCCATTACTTTTCTTTTTTTTATTTCAGCTTTTTTAATTCAGATAATCCCTTCTCGAACTCGTACTCAGATATATATTTTTGAATAAGTCGAAATTCTTTCTCATAGATAGAATAATTAGCTGAGTCTATAATTTCATTTATTAAATTTACAGAAGATGAATCATTTATACTTAGTAAATTTTCCAATTCATTCATTTTTAAATTAAAATCTTCCATACTATGGATTTTAGGAGTATTAGAGCTACGATTCTCTACAAAAATTGAAGTAGAATTTAGAACTTTCATTAATTCAATTTTAAATTCATTCATATTTTCATTATTTGGAATAAATCCATCATCCAATAAATTTTCATATTTAGATGACAAATTAAATAATTCTATTGCACCTATATTCCCAGATACTCCTTTAAGCGTATGCAACTCTCTTTTTCCTTCTTTAATATCTCCCTCACAAGTCTTTATAAATTGGGGGATGAAGTTTTGATAATTCTGATTAAATTTTGTTAGCAATTTTACATACAGTTTTTCATTTCCAACTACAACGCTAAGTCCTTGTTTTAAATCAATACCTTCTAGTTCATTATGAATATCTAATTTATCTGTTTGTCTATTAATTGAATCCTGTTTTGAATCTAGATTTGGAGTCAACCATTTTAACATAGTTTTGAATAAATGCTCAGGATCAATTGGTTTTGTTAAGAAATCACTCATACCGATATTGAAACACTTTTCTCTAACACTCATCATTGCGTCTGCAGTCATTGCTATTATAGGGAGCTCTTTATTATCAAAATTTGCCCTTATTTCTATTGTAGCTTCATAACCATCTTTAATTGGCATGTGTAAATCCATTAATACAGCATCATATTGGTATGTGTTAGCCATATTAATTGCTTCTTCTCCATTATTAGCTATGTCAACGGTAAACCCTGCATAAGTCAATAATTCACTTGCTACTAACTGATTAATCTCATTATCTTCGGCTAATAATACTCTTTTACCTTTAAAAAAACCTTCATTCAAATCTATATTAATTTGTTTTTCTAAATCTAAATCTAATTTCCTTTCTGCCTTTTCAGTAGTAAATAATTTGATTATCGTATCAAATAATATTGATGGGGTTACAGGCTTGATTAGAAATGCATCTAGATTCATATCCACCGCCTTTTCTAATACATTCTCTTTTGCAAAAGCTGTTACCATTATTACAATAGGTGTTTTCTCTAAATTTAAACCTTGAATTTCTCTTATCGTATCTATACCATCAAAATCTGGCATTTGCCAATCCATAAGAACTAAGTCAAATGGGTTTAGCTTTGCTTTCTTAAGCTCATCAATTGCTTTATAACCACTTGACACGGTAGTGACATTAAATGTAAATGATGCTAATATTTCACTTAAAACTATTCTCGATGATTTGTTATCATCGCATATCAGTACTCTTTTTCCTCTTAAATCAATATTTGGTATATAATCCTTTAAACTCACATTTTCTAATGCTTGAGCTTTAAATGTAAAAGAAAATTTTGATCCTTCTCCATATACTGACTCTGCCCAAATTTTCCCACCTAATAACTCAACAAGGTTTTTGGATATTGTTAGCCCCAATCCTGTACCACCGTATTTTCTTGTAGTTGAAGAATCAGCTTGAGAAAATGATTCAAACAAGTTTTGGATTTGTTCCTCTTTCATTCCTATACCTGTATCAATAACTGAGACCATTAGTTCTAACTGATCCGTCTCATTAATAACTTTTTCAATCCTAATTAAAACTTCACCTGTTTCTGTAAATTTAATTGCATTAGAACTTATATTAGTGATAATCTGTCCTAGGCGTAATGGATCACCGATTAAGTTCATGGGTACATCTTGTTCAATTGAGAAAATAACTTCTAAACCTTTTTGGTAAGCTCTGTAAGTAATTATATTCGACACAGTTCTTATAACTTGTTCAAGCTCAAATTCAATATTTTCAATTTCTATCTTTCCTGCTTCAATTTTCGAGAAATCCAATATCTCATTTATTATTTCAAGTAAGTTACTCGCTGAATTTTGAATTTTATTTAAATAATCTATCTGTTTTAAACTGAGGTCTGTATTAAGAATTAAGTGAGTTAGGCCAATTATCGCATTCATGGGTGTTCTAATCTCATGGCTCATATTAGCTAAAAAAGAAGATTTTGCTTTGTTAGCTATATCTGCCTTTTCTTTTGCTTCAATTAATTCCTGCTCTGTTTTTTTGATTTTTGTATTATCTAGAATTATTCCGTAAACTTTTGTTTTAACTCTATTTGTGTTATATTCTAGATATATGATAGATTTTAAATGTCTAATAGTACCATTAGTAGTAATAATTCTAAATTCTGATTCATAATAATCAATATCTCCTTTTACTATTCGGCCTATTTCAGTTAGCACAAATTCTTTATCATCGGGATGAAGTCTGTTCTTATATTCTAAATGTCCTTTTTCTTTATCTTTATTGATATCGAATAAATCATACATCGATTTATTCCAATTCAATTTATTCTCATTTATATCCCAATCCCATACACCTATTTTAGTTGTATTAAGTACTAAATCAAATTTGTCTGCTAATTCTCTTCTTTTTTCTTCTTGCTCTATTTCTTTTGTAATATCCCAGTTAAGGCCTACCATACGTATCCCTATACCCGAATCATTCCTGTATGTCTTCCCGACAGCTTTTATATGTTTTATAGTCCCATCATTTAAGATAATTCTGAAAGTAGTGTCATATTCTTCTCCAGATGTGTTTATTACATATTCAATTTCACTATTTACTCGTTCTTTATCCTCTGGGTGCAAAACATTTGCAAAATGCTCACTATTGTTGACTTGGCCATTTACATTAGAACCATATAAGTTAGACATAGTATCATTCCATAACATAATGTTGGTCTTAATATCCCAATCCCACACACCCATTTTTATGGAATCAAGTATAAACTTATATCTCTCTTCTAGTTCTTTCTTCTCTTCTTCGCGTTCTATTTCTTTTGTAATATCCCAGTTAAGGCCTACCATACGAGTCCCTATACCAGCATCATTCCTGTATGTTTTCGCTACAGCTTTTATATGTTTTATAGTTCCATCTTTTAATACAATTCTGAAAGTAGTGTCAAATTCCTCACCTGGGTTATTGATGACTTTATCTACATCTCTGAATATCTTATCTATATCCTCTGGATGTAAACTGTCTTTGTAATCGTCATAACTATTAACTTTAGTATTTATGTCAAGTCCAAAAATATCATACATTATATCATTCCATACCAGTATATTGGGCTCAAATGTCCAATCCCATACTCCAATCTTCATTGAATCAAGAACTAATTTATACTCTTCGACCAATTCTCTTTTTTTAAGATTTTTAGTTACATCAGTTAGTCCCCATACTTCATATAAGGCACTTCTTTTCTTACTAATACTTATTTTCTTTTTGAAACCTTTTTTCGTAATTATTTCAATTCCTTTTTCTAGCTCTATATTATCTTCAATTATATTTCTTATTTCGTTGGGATTATTTGGGGTTAGAAGATTGTACCAATCATCAATAGTTTTAATCTCTTCATTACTATAACCGATAATATCTGCTACTGGATTGTTAAAATAAAGTGATGCCTTTTGAAGTAAAACCGTAGGGTATGGCAAATACTCAATTAAATTTAAAAATTGTGAAACTGAATTATCATTGTCTTTTATTGATTCTGATTTATTTGACATTTCTTTAGACATGATTAGACCTTGATTAATTAATATTCTAATAGTTGAATATTCTTCATATTTGAAGATACCAACTCGTATGATAATTGTTTAATTTTATTACGTACAGTCCGCAACTATAATAATATTTTCTACATTGAAAATATAGTTCAATAAGATTTTTTTTAATAAATCCAACTAATAAATTTTGATTAATTCTAAGTCAAATAAATCTCAATAAGTTACAATTAGTCGACAGAAGAAAAATTATCTCATCTGCCCCAAAGAGTATGGTATTAGTAGTCTATTTTTTGTATTACTTATAAAAACTAGCTCTAATATACGAAGAATATTTTATTATTTGTCATTTTTCAGACTTTTAAAAAAATATTTTAATCTGTCAAGTCTTAGAGTTTTGTTGAGATTATTAGGGGGCTATTAATTCATTACAAAATTGTTATGAATTAAGGAGTTCATCATTTGTTTATAATTACACATATTTTTTGTGACGGAACTGGCATTATTGATTCTTTAACTTAATCTATAGCATTGTATTACTACTTTTACTAAATATTAATACAAATATTTCAGTGGGAACCCTCTTGGAATTGCTCTTCTTTACTAACTCTGATGTTCTGTTGTATTTCTAGATTTAGAAAATATGAGCTGTACCTTGTGTAAAGTTCGGCTATACGGCTATCATTTATCTCTCGAAGGTATTTTTTAAGTACTGATTTTTGGAATAATGCCATAATTGTTCGTTTGATTTCATAGTGTTGATTGCTAATATACGGAAAGTTGATTAATAATATAGATCGTATTTAGAAAGATATACTTTAATTACTTTCATCTCAGTTATAGACAATTATTTCACTATTTTAGAAAAGATTAACAATAATGAATAAGGTTTCTTAAATTTGAATTAATCTATATTTTATTAAAGAGACAGGAATTATTTGTTATGCATACACTATTATATATAAGCTCGGCTACTAACATGTATTCAAACGATGTTATTATTGACATTCTAAATGTAAGCAGGTCATTTAACTTCCAACATCAAATTACAGGATTACTACTTTATCATGATGGATCTATTCTTCAAGTATTGGAGGGGGAAAAAGAGGTTATTGAAGACTTATTTTACAATAAAATATGCTTTGATAAAAGGCACCATGGAATCATAGAATTGCTTAATAATGAAATCAAGGAGAGAAGTTTCGAAGATTGGTCAATGGGTTTTAAGCAAATATCTACTCAAGATTGGGCAGAACTTAAAGGACATATAAATATAAGTAATACTAAGGAACTTTCACAAGTAATAAACTCAGCTAGTATTGATATCATCACAATGATTAAATCATTCTCGGATGTTAACCAATTACTCTACTAAATATTAACATTAAACCGAAAGTTGGCGATTATGTGTGTGATGTTTCAAAAGTCAACTTCAAAATTATTTAGATATTTATAGTATAACTTAAATGTAAATAAGATGAAGGAGGGTTGTCAATGAATAAGAATATAATCTATACTAGTTCAAGCCATCATTAAAAGAAATTGGAAATAATTGTATTTTTTACTATTTTAATCTTAGTAAAAATTAATATTTAATAAACTATAGTTAATGATGCATCACAATAAATCATATTCTAATCTTAATATTATTCTTGTCGAAGATAGTGAGATTAGTCATTTAGTAGCATTAACCTTATTAGAATCTATGGGGTTAAATGTTCACAGTGCCTATAATGGAAGTGAATGCCTATCTATCCTCTCAAATAATGATCCAGATTATTTTGATCTAATTATTATGGATTTACAGATGCCAATAATGGATGGTATTACAACAGTTGAACAAATCAGAAGTAATAAAATCTATGATAAAATTAAGATTATAATCTTATCCGCTGATGCTATTGAAAAATCAAACATTAACTACATCGAATTGGGAATACATAGTTATATTAAGAAACCTTTAAATAAAACTTCAGTCGTAGAAGTCATTGATGAATTGTTTTACGAAGAACAGGACAATCAACACATAGAGCCAAATGAAAAGAAACCTGTAGATATAGAAAATCCTCTACTCGATTTTAATAATACCTTATCGCGGTTAGGTAATAACCGAAGTCTATACAAAGATTTAATAAATACATTCGTAAAGAAATACAGCTTATTTGTAAATGAATTATCTGTACTCTTTGAATCTGAAGATTTTGAAGCAATAAAATTGAAAATTCACTCATTAAAAGGTGATTCGAGGAATATTGGTGCTTTAAAACTTTGTTCTGAAGTAGAGGTTTTTGAAAGCTTATTTATTCAAAATCCGTTTAAGCCAAATATTGTGGATTTGGGAAGTATTGAATTTGAGTTATTAAATATAGTGAATAACTTAAAAGAAATAGATGAAGTATTATTAATCGATCAAAGTGATGATAATCAAATTACACCGAGCCATATCATCAATTTCGAAACTTTTATTTTAGAATTAATTGAATTATTAGATAACTGTAATTATGAAGCAAAACTATATGTTAAACAAGCTTCCAACTATAAGAGTGAGAAGAATAAAAACTTAATAGAGAAGTTAGAATCTGAAGTCAATGATTTTAATTATGAAGAAGGATTAGTTACTGCAAATGCTTTGAAGTCAGAATATATAAGCTAATATAATAATAAATCGAATTATGAAACAGAAGATAAGTATTTTAATAGTCGATGATAGTCCATCTAATATAGATATTCTTGCCAATATTTTGAATGAGTATAAATTACTAGTTGCTAATAATGGCAAAAGAGCTATAGATATTGCTAATAGATTTAGACCACAGATAATACTACTAGATGTAATGATGCCAGGAATTAGTGGGTATGAGGTTTGTCGTCAACTAAAATTAGATAAAGGAACAAAAGATATTCCAGTTATATTTTTAACTGCTCAAGATGGAATTGACGATGAAGTTAAAGGGTTAGAAACAGGTGCTGTTGATTTTATTCAAAAGCCAATTTCTCCACCTATATTACTTGCAAGAATTAAAACTCAAGTAAAACTATTAGAAAGTCAAAGAATAATAATTGATAAAAACAGTAGTTTAGAAAGGACTCTAATTGAATTGAAATTAACTCAGAGTAAACTAGTACAAAATGAAAAGCTAGTTGCATTAGGAGAAATAGTAGCTGGGGTAGCACATGAAATCAATACTCCTTTGGGTGCAATTAAATCAAATAATACTAATAATGCTTTAACTCTAAGTGTTTTCATTAATAATCTATTTTTCTTGCAAGAGAATCTAAACAAAGTACAATTGATTGCTCTAAATGAGTTTTTAGAAGGTTTGAAAGGCGATGTTACTGCATTATCAACTAAAGAAGAAAGAAGTAAAAGAGAAAATCTAAAAGCAGAAATTGAATCTAATAATTGTAATGCATTTCTGCCCTATATAGATCAGCTAGTTGAACTCGGAATCTATAATCACAAACAATTCTTAAATGATTTAGTATCCGTTAAAGATTTGAATAGGTTAATAGATACAGTTTTTGCATATTCGAACATCTTTAAATCAAATGAAATTATAAGTATAGCTACTAATAAGCTACAACTAATTGTTATGGCGTTAAAGAATTACTCCAGAAAAAATGAACTTGGAGAAAAAGTGTCAACCAAATTATCATTTGGTATTGATACTGTATTGGTGATTTATCAGTACAAGATTAAGAATTCAGTAAAAGTGATAAAGAACTACGTTTCAGATGAATATGTAAATGTTTATGAAGATGAGCTAACCCAAGTATGGACAAACCTACTTACTAATTCATTACTAGCAATGAATAATGATGGCACTATTGAAATCACAATTGAAAATATAGATAGTTTCATCAAAGTCTCTTTTCGTGATTCTGGCAAAGGTATTCCGGAAGAGCTTATAGAAAAAATCTTTGACCCATTCTTCACAACAAAAGCTAGAGGAGAAGGGACAGGCATAGGATTGGATATAGTTAAGAGAATAATTGAAAAGCATAATGGATCGATTAGTGTTGAATCCAAAATAGGTTTTGGTACATGTTTTAATATTTTAATACCGAGGTAGATTTTGAAAAAGTCTGTTATTATTTGTGTTGATGATGAAAGAATAATTCTTGAAAGTCTAAGGAATGAAATCCGAACAATTTTTAAAGGAATGCTTCAAATTGAAATAGCTGAATCAGGTGAAGAAGCCATAGAATTAATTAAAGAATTCAAATCTAAGAAAATTGATGTTCCGATTATTATTTCGGATTATATCATGCCTAATATGACAGGAGACATTTTTTTAATTGAAGCAATGAAACTTCTCCCAGATTCTAAAAGAATTATGTTGACAGGTCAGGCCTCGAATGAAGGGGTCGGAAATGCAATGATCAACGCAAAGTTGTATAGATTCCTTACAAAACCTTGGGACGGTAACGACCTAGAGTTAACACTTACCGAAGCGTTCAAGAGTTATTATAAAGAAAAGTCGATTATTATTCAAGAATCAAAGTTAGAAGAATTAAACCGCATTTTGAATTTGAAACTCGAAGAAAGAACTTCTGAATTAAATGATTCGAATGAAAAACTTAAATCAGTACTAGACAATACACTGAAAGGCCTCCTGTTAATATTAATCAATTTTATTTCAAATTCGGACACCAGAATTGCGGAAAGAATCAAAAGAATAAATGAACTAGGTACTCAAGTTTGTAAAATATTATATCCCGATTTAAAATGGCAGTTTGAAATTGCAAATATACTTTCTCATATTAATATAATAAATTTCAACAAAGAGTTGATAGAGGGTTATCTATCAGGTAAAGATTTAACGCAAATGGAAATAAATTCGATAAGAAATCAAATGGCTTCTTCTTCTGAGCTTTTGGTTAACTTAAATTTTTTAGAAGATATTACTGATGGAATCAGAAATATGTTCCTTTCATTCAATCTAATAGATTCTGTTTCTATTTCAAGTACTAGTAATATATTAAGTAAATTATTAAAAATACTAAATGAATATGATGATATTCTTGCCAAAGGAGTTTCAAAGCCAGACGCATTTACTGAATTGGAAGCAATGTATCATTTGAAAGAAGTTGACTTGCTTGACTTAATTAAAAGTCTTGAATTAAAAACACACATCACAAAATCAAATTATAAATCAATAAATATTAATGAAATAAAAGTCGGAATGATACTTTTCGCTGATATTGTGGATACTTCAAATGTAGTAGTCGTTGAAAAAAATGAGGAAATCGATATTAAAAACTTAACTTATATATCGAAGTTAACTAATAAAAATAGAATCACAGGGCCTATCTTCATAAAAATCAACAATTAGTATTAATTTATTTTTTCTAATTTATCAATAAATTCTAAAAGCTCATCATGTGATTTATTAAAGTTATTATGATTGATGTCTAGTAATTCATGGTTCTCGCGGTTTTGTTCAATCTCTACTAGTAGATCATATAACTTCATAGCACCTATGGTGCCAGTAACACCTTTTAACAAATGCGTTGTCTTGAAATATGATGTAGTATCATTTTGATATTCATTATTAAACTGATTTATCATTAGACCGTATTTATCTCGATACTTCAGCAATAGTCTCTTATAAGCATTGTAATCATCTGACAATATCTCTAATATATTTGTTGGCTGAATAATCTCTGACGTGTCTATATAATTCTTTAATGTTGTTTTTATTTCTTTTTTCATTTGATTGACTTGAATTAATATAAAAAATGATAACTAAGAATTAATTAATCAAATATATAAAAATATTTTACAATTATTATATTTATTCTTTATATTGTATATGGATATGGATAAGAATCAACTTAAATATACAGATTATAATTGGGAAAATGAGTGTCCTGATTTTGAATCGCTAGAAATAATTGATAGATATAATGGTCATGAAATCCTATTATTTATTAATTATATTATGAAGCAATGGGGTTTTAAAAAATTAGGAACAGCTCAAAGATTAGAAAAAATGATAAGAGAAGATGTTCCAATTCATTTGAATAGTAAAGAAATAATTTTTAAGTGGATAGTTAATAACTGGTAGCATAGATTCCAAAAATTATTAAATGTATAAATAAAGAATTATTCTTTAAATAATAGTACTCTTCATACTTGTTTCTAATAATATTTCCATTAGCACATAATTTTTTTATTACGTGGAGAACAACATTTTGAACTTAAAATCATTACCACTAAAAGCAATTCTATTGTCTGGAATTGGAATTTTTATTTTATTTATTGTCAGTCTGTCGGTTCTTAGTTTTACTGAAATAATAGAAACAGAAGATGCTAGTACAGAGTCAATTCATACTTTTAAAGTTATTGCACATGCCTTAGAACTAGAAAACAAAATTGTTGATATGGAAACATCTCAAAGAGCATATCTAATCACTGGGAATCGTGATTTTTTAAGCACATTTTCTGAAGATAAAAAAGAATTTTTGCATCAACTTAAAATTCTAGATAATTTAGTTGGAGAAGACCCTTCACAAGTTGAACAACTTGAGGTGATAAAGAGATTGGAAAATGTGCGGTATAATACAACATTGACCAATGAAATTAATAAAAGACAAGAAGTTAACGAGGGTAAAGCTACTTATGAGGAACTAGTTGAGCTTACAAATAATGGAATTAAAGAGAAATTATTTGAAGAGCTTAGATCAGAAATACATAGCTTTATAGGAATAGAAAAAAACCTGTTACAAGTTAGTGAAGGTAATAGTAAAACAAATACTATGAGTATATCTAAAACGTTAATAATAGCCAGAGTTTTAGTTGTAATTTTTGGATTCCTGATAATGTATTTTATTTCGGACTTTATCACAAAAAGAATAAGGAGAACAATAAAAATAGCAGAGGAAATTGGCTCTGGAGATTATCATGTTAATACTGAATTGGATGGTTTCTTAGAGATAACTAAACTGGGTGATTCCTTCAAGAAAATGCAAGCTCAGTTAATAGAGAGAACCGCTTCTCTAAATGAAAGTATTGAGAAAAGCCAGCTTTTTAGTGAAAAACTTGAGTTACTTAATAATGAATTATCAATGCAAACAAAAGCCCTTAATCAAACTGTTATAGTTTCAACTACCGACCGAAAAGGTAATATATTAGATGTAAATGAAAAATTTGTAATGATTTCTAAATATACCAGAGATGAATTAATTGGGAAAAACCAAAATGTTGTAAACTCTAATCATCATTCAAATGAATTTTGGAAGGAAATGTGGTCAGTAATCAATAGAGGTAATATTTGGAAAGGTGAGGTAAAAAACAAAGCTAAAGATGGAACTTATTATTGGGTATATGCAGTAATTGGTCCCATAATGAATAACAAAGGGAGGATTGATAGATTCTTATCTCTTAGATTTGATATTACTGAAAGTAAACTATTACAAAATCAGATTGCCGAGAATAATATAGAATTGAAGAAGCAAAATGACTTCAAAACTATGGTCTCATCAATAATAAATGTGGCCCACAATGAAACTAATATTGAAATTTTATCAGAAAAATTGATAGCACAAATATCAAGATTAATGGGAGCTGGTTATGGCGCTTTTTATTTAAATAATGAAAATATGGAAAGTTTAAGTTTAAAAGGTTCTTATGCCTTTAAAAAATCAGATCGACTTTCATCTACTATAAAATACGGAGAGGGATTACTAGGGCAATGTGCTAAGGATAAAGAAAAAATACTACTAACTAACATACCTTCTGATTATTTTAAAATTACTTCCTCATTAGGTGGGGAAACTCCTTTACAGGTATTAATAATGCCTGTTATGTATTATGACAATTTATTAGGAATAATCGAGTTGGGCTCATTCGAGGAGTTTACAGAATTTAATTTGGAAATACTAGAAGAAGCAGTTTCTAAAATTGGAATTGTAATTAACAATATTAATAATGTAACTAAAACAAAAATACTACTAGAGAAAACACAAGAACAAGCAGAAGAATTAAAGATACAACAAGATATGTTATTACGTATTAATAAAAATCTTGAAATAAAAACCGAGAGCTTAAGACTTTCTTCAGCTGAAATTGAAAAGAAAAATAATGAGCTTGAAAAAACTCAAATAATGTTAGAAAATAAAGCACATGAATTGGAGATATCAAGTAATTACAAGTCGCAGTTTCTTGCTAATATGAGTCATGAAATTCGTACTCCTATGAACGGAATTATAGGTCTTTCTTATTTGGCCTTGAAAACAAATTTAGATGATCAACAATTGAATTACCTTCAAAAAATTGATTTTTCAGCCAAATCACTTCTTAGAATAATAAATGATATTCTTGATTTTTCAAAAATTGAAGCAGGTAAGTTAACTATAGAGGAAATAGAATTTGATTTAGAACAAGTTCTTGAAGATGTAACAACAGTCATTAGTTCTAAAGCACAAGAAAAAGGCCTAGAATTGATCTATATAATAGAGTCTGATGTACCGCTTAATTTAATTGGCGACCCGTTGAGACTCAATCAAATCCTAACAAACATTTGTTCTAATGCCATCAAATTTACAGAAGCAGGTGAAATAGTAATTAGGATTTCGAAAATTTCAAAAAAAGAAAATTCAGTTTCACTTCTAATTTCTGTAAAAGATACTGGAATAGGGATTAGTCAAGAAGGAATGGACAGATTATTCTCATCATTCACTCAAGCTGACTCTACTACCACAAGGAAATTTGGAGGGTCTGGACTTGGGCTTACTATAACTAAGAATTTGGTTGAATTAATGGGTGGCAAAATATCCGTGGAATCTGAGCTTGGCACAGGATCAACTTTTAATATTGAGCTCAGTTACAATTGTTCTGGCTTATGTTCTGGCTTAGAAGATACAACAAGTATAGTTCCCATTATAAAACTAAATGGAATGAAAGTTTTAATTTGTGATGATAATGAAACTTCAAGAAATATATTGGCAGAAAAATTAGAACCTTTTAATTTAGACGTTACCGTTGCTGAATCTGGGTCTGAAGCAATTAGATTGTTGGAGTCTGCTCAAGACAAACCATTTGAAATATTATTAATAGATTCACAAATGCCTGAGTTAGATGGGGTTGAGACTATAAAATTAATTAGAAGTAATAGAAATATTCAGGAAGTTCCAATTATAATTATGATTACTGAGTTTGACCGAGAAGAAATTCTAGAACAAGCTAAGTCATACGGGATTAATGAATATTTAGTAAAACCAATTTCTAGTTCCAAATTACTAGATTCAATTATTACAGCTAAAAAGCTAACTTCACCAACAAGGGAAAATCACGTAGTTGAAGAAACTAAAATAAGTTTGGGCCTTGATAAAATTGCAGGAGCAAGAATATTATTAGTAGAAGATAATTCAATTAATAGGTTAGTAGCAGGTGAAATACTAGAGAGTAGTGGCTTTAATGTTGAATATGCAAAAAATGGTAAAATAGCAATAGAGATGGTGAATAAACAAAAAGAAGACAATCCTTATAACCTTATATTTATGGACTTACAAATGCCTGAATTAGATGGCTATGAAGCAACGAAAGGTATTCGCCAAATTGAGAATGCTAAAAGTACACCTATAATTGCTTTGACTGCAGATGCCGTGACTGGTACAAAAGAAAAATGCTTGAAAAGTGGAATGAACGGATTTATTTCTAAACCTTTAGAACCAGACCAAGTATTCAAAACACTAGTTGAATGGATAAAACCTGAGGACATAAAAGAGAGTAGTAGTGCAGATGTTAAACAACAAGAGAAGCATAATCAAAATGATACGGCAACTCAAATAATTAGTATAAAATGTATTAATTATGAAGATGCTTTATCTAGATTAGATGATAATCTTGATTTGTATCTTATTATCTTGACACTTTTCAGCCAGAATAATAAGAATTTCTTAAATGAGTTATTGAATATTTTTGATTATAATGATAGAGCTCCAGCTGTGCGTCTAGTTCATACACTGAAGGGCTCAGCTGCTGATGTTGGTGCAGAGAATTTATATTCGATTTCTTCAGAATTTCAGAAGTTAATTTCTGAAGATTTAATCCCGACAAAAGAGAATACAAAAGAACTAATAGAAGAGTTAGATATAGTATTGAATTCGATTGATACATTTTTATTAGATAATCGTGAGAGTTCTAATTTATCTTAATTTGAAACATTACTTTTAGTCTATTTTAGTTTGTGTAATAAAAGTTTTATCAAGATAATTTTAAAACGCACAGAATATTCAATTTCTATTTCCACAATAGACTTAGTATATCTTTGTTATCATAAATTGGTATTCTTTTTTCGATAGCCCTTGTAGCAAATGTTCTTCTTCCAACGTGTGTAGTCAATAACTTCCATCTTGGTTTTTTGACTATTTCTCTTTCTGAGCCAACTAATCTTATTGAAGCCTCTATTTCATTATTGTTAGCTAACTTTCCAACTTCTTATAAATTTCTGTTTTTATAGTCTCTTGTCAAACCTTTGTTATATAATTCCTTTAGTCTTCTCATCATTTTAGTGACATCGTAAGTTGAAATAACTCTAAAGCACTTTGTTCCGAGTGACTGGGCTGTCCTCATTTGACGGAGCTGGCTAACAACGAATGAGTTAGGGAGGTGGACAAACGAAGAAAACTCTTCTTACATCTGTGTCGTTATCAAAGTGACGTGGTAATCCCTCCTCCTTTGAAACTAAATTTATAAATAATTGTATTATATCTAAGATTGTTTTTAATTTAGTAGTTATCATATTTTTTGGAGGAGGAGAAATGAAAAGAAAATTTTTACTAATTACATTACTATTATTAGCAACTATTATATTTACGTCATGTATTCGCAGGACTGTGAAAATGACCTCCTATACTCACCCAGATTACTTTGGTAAGACTTATCAAAAGGTTTGTGTACTAGTCGAGGGTCGCACTCTAGCTGAACGGAAATTTTACGAGGATATACTCGTGAGTTCATTCAGAGAAATTGGCGCTTTTGCTACCGAGGGTTCCGTTCTATTCCCACCAATAGAAGAATGGACACAAGATTATTACAATACGGTATTGAACAAAAATGGCTATGATGCTTTTTTATTAGTAACTTTGTCAGAAGAAGTCGTGCGAGATGAACTAATTCCCAAAATAGTTACGAATACTCAAACGAAGGTTGACAATGACACAACTAAGAAGAATACTAAGACAACTACTTCCGTATCTACTCACAAGGAAATGCAGCGGATACTAGAGATAGATATGCAAATGCAAATGAAGATAATTGATGTCAAAAACAATCAAGTTTCGTGGCAAGGCGAAAGTATAAAGTACAAAGATGGCGAAGTGGGGAAATACCAATTAGGTAACCAAATTAGCTACTTGGCTGATGATTTAGTATTAGATTTGCAAAACAAAAACCATTTGAAAAAACATGATTAGAAATGTAGTAATAATGGCTGGTGGCTCGGGTGAGCGATTTTGGCCATTGAGCAGAAAAAATAAACCGAAACAATTATTAGAGCTGACTTCATCGGGTAAAGTAATGATAGCCGAGGCGATAGACCGAGTTGCCCCCATGATAGATTACGAAAACGTATATATCATAACAGGAGAGCATCTGAAAAAGCCCATAGAAGACGCGCTCCCGCAGCTCCCCAAAGAGAACATAATAGCAGAGCCAGCTAAACGGAACACTGCACCTTGCCTTGCACTAGCAGCAGGGATATTAGCTAATAAACACAAAGGCAAGGAGCAATCTATTGCTGTGCTTACTGCTGATCAGATTATAGCGCCTGAAGAAAATTTTAGAGATACGATCTCCAAAGCCCTTGACTATGTGGAACAACACGGAGTTATCTCGACTATTGGAATAGTCCCAGATAGAGCAGAAACCGGCTACGGCTACATAGAAACTGGTAATAAATTGAATGATGATGAAATAGGAATATTCGAAGTAGTTAGTTTCAAAGAAAAGCCGAGTGAGGTGATTGCTGAGCAATACTTGTCATCAGGAAAATACCTATGGAATAGTGGTATGTTTTTCTACAGATTAGATACTTTCATAGAAGAAATGAAGCTAAATGCTCCTGAAATTGGAAGTAAAATCAAACAATTAACAGAATCTAACTCAGAGATGAGAAGTATATTCGAATCTTTCGCAGGAATTTCTATAGACTACGCACTAATGGAAAAAACAAAGAAAGCAGTTGTGACAGAAGCCAACTTCCATTGGGATGATTTGGGTGCTTTCGATGCTCTGGATAGGGTGAATAACAAAGATGAGAATGGCAATATAATCAAAGGAAATGTAGTAGCAATTAATTGCAAAGATTCTATTATCATCAACTCTACGAATAAATTAGCGACAGCTTATGGCTTATGTGAGACTGTATTGATTCAGACAGATGATGCCGTTATGAGCTGCTATAAAAAAGATGCTCAGCACGTAAAACAGATAGTAGATGCAATGAAGGCAAAAGGATTAGAAGGGTATTTATAATGGCTATTTTATTCAAGAATATAAGCTCACTAGTTACAGTGAATAGCGATGGTGCTCTCTACAAAATAGGCGAGCAAATGCAAGATATTGGTGAGATAAAAAACGGCGCTATGATAGTTTCTGACGTTATCGAATGGATAGGCGAAACTAGTGATTTGGTAGATATTATCTCAAGTTATGATATAGATAAAGAAATAGATTTGAAAGGAAAAACTGTACTCCCAGGTCTTGTGGATTCGCATACTCACGTAGTATTCGGTGGGAATAGAAGTGCAGAATTTGGTAAGAGATTGCGTGGAGCTACTTATGCTGAAATAGCAGAAGCTGGTGGTGGAATACAAACCACAGTCAACGCAACCAGAAAAGCAAGTATAGAAGAGCTAGCAGAAGTTGGAAGAAACTTAGCTATGTCTGCTGCTAAATATGGTACGACTTCTATGGAAGTGAAATCGGGTTATAGCTTGACTGTTGAAGGTGAGATAAAGCAGCTAGAGGCAATTCGCCATCTAAGTGAGACTTTGCCATTGCGAATAACTCCAACGTTTATGGGAGCTCACGATTTCCCTAAAGAATTAAAAGGCGATAGAAACTCATATATAGATCAAATAGTCAATGAAATGCTTCCTTATATTTCTGAGAATAAGTTAGCCGAGTTCAACGATGTATTTGTAGATAAGGGATATTATACTACAGCAGAAGGTACAAGAGTACTAGAAGCAGGGAAAGAGTACGGACTATTGCCCAAGGCACATTGCGATGAGTTGGCCGATGTGGGAGCTGCGACTATGGCGGCGAATGCTGGTGCAGTATCAGCAGACCACTTGCTATTTGTATCAGATGAGGGAATAGCTAGTCTGAAAAGCTCAGGAACTGTGGCTGGATTACTTCCTGGAACAGCTTATTTTATCAAAATGCCCTATGCACCTGCAAGAAAGCTGATAGACTCGGGCGTTATAACAGCAATAGCAACAGATTGCAACCCCGGTTCTTGCTTCACTGAGAATATGCAAACGATTATGTCACTCTCAGTTATTAATATGGGAATGACCGCCGAAGAGGCTATAAGTGCAGCAACTATAAATGGAGCATACTCTATTCGAAAGTCAAACGAGGTTGGAAGCTTAGAAGTTGGTAAAAAAGCTGATTTTATAGTTTGCAATTGTACCGATTATGTCGATATTTTTTATCATTTTGGTATTAATCATGTTGATCAAACATGGATAAACGGAAAACAAATAATATAGGTTTTATATGAAATTTTTAAGTTTACTCTTTTTAACAGCTGTTGTTCTTACGCTCAATGCTAATGCGGAAGATTTACCGAAGTTAATTAATGAAGATTACAAGGCATACAGTGATAGTTTGGAACATAATATAACATCATTCACCTATTTAGATGATGATGGTAGCTACAAGACTTACTTGCTTAGTAGCCAAGAATCAGACAACAACAATCCAATATTTCAAATTGGGAGTGTATCAAAGCTTTTCACTGCACACGCATTGTGTAATATGGTAATCAACGGCGATCTGAAATTGACAACTAAAGTGAAAGAAGTATTACCTTTTGTAACTTTCAAAGATGAAAGAATAGCTAATATTACTTTAGAACAACTAGCTAACCATTCTTCGGGTTTACCTAGATTGCCAGTTAATATATTTGTTGGTATGACAGATTCTCTTCAACCATATCAGAATTATACTAAATCTATGCTATATAATTTCCTAGCTAACTACGAGCTAGTACGAGCTCCCGGAAAATCTTATGAGTATTCTAATCTTGGGTTTGGACTATTAGGGAATATATTAGATACTTATCTAGCAAAAAACAAGAATACAACATTAGAAAAATACATTCAAAAAGAAATATTCGACAAAGCAGGAATGAAAGATACTGGTTTCGAGCTAACGGTGGAACAAAAAGAACGCGAAGTACAGCCATATATTGAAAATTCACCTACTCCAGCTTGGGAATTCGATGTTATCAAATGGGCTGGAGCTTACTATAGCACTACTCAGGATTTGGCTAAGTACTTGAATCAATTCGTGACTAAAACACCTGTCTTTGATCAAAAAGTATTAGAACTTTCTCGTACTATCACATTTGAGCCAAATCCGAATATGCGCATGAGTTTGGGATGGCATATTACTCCTCTTGGTAGTAGTACAGTTTACTGGCACAATGGAAATACTTATGGTAATTCTGCATTTATCGGTTTCACTTCTTCTGGTAAATTTGTGGCTGTACTATCTAATAGTAACAGGATACTTGACAGTTTCGCTGTTGATGTATTGAACAGTATGAAATAAGAACTCACAAAATAATTTCAATCTAAAAAATCTACTTTCCCCTTTGGAAACGTAGATTTTTTTTGTACCTATACTATTAGTTTTATAATATTTATCATTATAATACTACTATAATTAGAGAAATTATCATTATTTTGTGACAAAACGGAAACATAACTGTTATTGTATTAAGAGCAATGGGCAAAAATTATAAAGACATATCGGATACGGTGCTCTACTATATGCTGAAAGGTTCTAAATCAGAATCTAAGAAGGCGTTTGATGAGCTATATAGGAGACATTCTACGAATGTTTATACCTATTGCCGAAAAGTGTTAAATAATGACCCATTGGCTGAAGATATATTCCAAGAGACGTTCACCCGGTTCTTTGAGGGAGCAAAAAAAGAAAGAGAAATGACCAATGTTCTTGGTTATCTCTTGAAAATAGCTAGAAATCTTTGTCTAAATGAAAAGGCAAAGAAGTATAACAACAAAGTCACTTTAGAAGAGTTGCATTTGCCACAATACGATGTGAGCTATGCCAATATACAGCTAAACGAATTGTTGCAGACGGCACTCGATGCTTTACCCCAAAAATACCGTGAAGTACTTGTGCTACGTGAGTACTTGGATATGTCTTATAATGAAATAGCAGAGGCCGTAGGTACTACGATGCCTGTGGTACGAATAAGAATATACAGAGCTAAAGGAAGAATAAGAGAGCTTTTAGCACCCTATTTTGAAGAAATGAAAGATTATAATTAGATGAATATGAATAATACAAATATAACAACATCGGAAAAGCTACACCTACTCCTTGACGGAGAATCAGAAGGTATAGATACTGCGGAAGTATTGAACGAAGTTTCGAATAGCCCAGAGCTAACACAAGAGTTCTTGGACCTTGTGAGAATGAAACAAATGATGAGCGGTGCTACTGAGGCCCCACCTGAACATCTTCGCCGAGGTATAATGGCTGGGATTGGTCTTGGCGGCAGTGGGTTATGGTACTACTTACAGAATAGTGGTATGGTAGCTGCTTCGGCTGCTTTCTTATCTAGCAAAGGAGGGGCAGCCCTAATAGCAGGTATGGTTGGCGTATTCGCTACATTTATGGTAATGAATAATAGTGATAAACCTGCAACTGCAGACAATTCAACTCCAACTATTACTAATAGCCAATACACAGAGCTAGCTAGTTCTATGCCTATTGTAATGGATGTACCGGTAGTATCGTCGGTATCCAAGAACACAAATATTCGCAATAGCTCAAACCAAGGCAACAGTAGCTATAATACGAATAAAAGTACTGCTTTTTCTACTTCTAAAAGCACAGCTATAAATTCTGAGAGCGACATTGCCGCTGATAATTTCTTCGAAGTTAGCGAAAGTAAAAAGGCATATAGCACAAATCAGAATGTGCAAATATCACCTACTCCTTCAGAAAATCTAGCGGCTAATCAGGAAATACTACCGAGTATTCACACTGAAAGACCTAGCGGATTTATAGTGAACCCAACTAATAGAATCATGAGCAATGAAACTGAACAGCAAATGTTATTCAGCTTGCAAGGAAGAGGTATCTCTAATAATTCATTACAGACTGCTGAACTAAGTACTACGGAAGCCCCCGCTATCAATGATATTGGGATTGCTCTGATGTATTCTGTTAATGATGAATTCGAATTAGGATTAGAGTTTGGACAAGAATTTTTTGTGAAGAAAATCAAGTCAAACACATTCAATAGTGAAGAAACAACGCTCGAAAATCAGCTTACATTTTGGGGTGGAGTAAGAGCAACCTACAAATTCAACGATATGCAAATACTAGACGGTTTCAGACCAATGACCTCTATACTACTAGGTGGAACTAATCGTGGTTGGGTAACAAGAGCATCTGCGGGATTAGTATATGATTTATCAAATAAACTAGCTGTATTCGGTGGCCCTGAGTGGACTTCTGGATTCTACCAGTTCGATTCGCAGTTATTGTCCACCCACAAATGGGGATTCCAATACGGACTTTCACTGAAATTCTAAGGATTCAGAATATGTAAATTGGTGACGGACCTTATTCAGCAATTGAAGATTTAATAGTTTAATAAAGTAAAAAAAAAAGTGCTGGAGATAATCCAACACTTTCATTTTAATCATATTAATTAGCCAATGCTAATTATTCGTCATCTTCTGTTGCAGTTAAGTTTCCGCGTTTTTCTTGATCTCTTTCAATCGATTCGAAAAGGGCTTGGAAATTCCCTTGTCCGAAACCAGTAGCACCCTTTCGGCGTTGGATTATCTCATAGAAATAAGTAGGTCTATCGTTTATCGGCTTAGTGAATAGTTGAAGCAAATATCCGCCACTCCCTATTTCCACATCTACTAATATACCTAGCTCTTCTAGCGTATCTATATCTTCAGTGATTAGTCCATCTCGTTCCTTGCTCTTAGTTTTTATAGCGTCGTAATATGATTTTGGAGCTCTGTCAAGAAATTCCATTCCGTTTTCTCTTAGGTTTCTAACAGTACGGATTATATCTGTTGTTGATAGTGCTATGTGTTGAATACCAGTACCGTGATATTGGATTATATACTCATCTATCTGAGACAGACGCTTACCTTTGTATGGCTCATTGATAGGGTTTTGTATAACACCATCTTTGGAACGTACTACTTTAGAAAGCAAAGCAGAGTATTGAGTAGATATATCACCTGGTCCATAATCCACGAATGTCTCGAAATCTAGTACTCTATTTATATAATTTGCCCAGAAATCCATTTCGTTTACGTGTACGTTGCCCACTATGTGATCAATGTGAGTAAGTCCAGTAGTCTTACGTTCTACATCGTACTTTTGAACTGGCTCTTCGAACCCAGGTTTGAACAGGCCTTTGTAATTGTCATAATTGATGAAATTGATTTCTGCATCATCATATAGTTTTATAGCTGCTTGCTCTACGTAACCGTGCTCATCTTCCATTCTGTAAGGAGGTCGCACCGGCACACCGCCGTTGCTTATAGCTGCATTATATGTTTTCTTGACATCTACTACTTCTAAACACCATCTTTTTACTCCGTCACCGTGTTGGTTGACGAAAGAGATGATATCTGAAGAACTAGGTTGCAAAGAAGCAGTTATCATTATTTTCATATTAGTTTTTGTAGCTAATAGGAATGAGATTCTATCTCTGGTGCCTGTTTCGGGCCCTTGGTATGCTACTACATCTAGTCCTAGTGCTTTGGCGTGCCAATAAGCAGTCATTTTGCCAGATCCTACATAGAATTCTACGTAGTCATAGCCACGTATTCCCATCGAATTATTAGGGACTTTACTCGGTATCCCACCGTAACAAATATCCATTTCCATGATTTATTTATCCTCTTTTTGTGTCTGATTATTTCTTAACTTTACAAATTATAAAAAACTTAATTCTCTTTTATATTATTAATTAAGATAACAAGAAAAAATGAAAATTCCTAAAAGTAAACAATATAAAAGAATCTATAATTTACTATGGGTATTCTATACTTTTTTCGTAATTATTGTATCTGTAATTGCGTATATTTCGATAGCTGAGATGAATAAGATGTCAGTTATTTCAGTTAATTTTAATACCATGACTAAGGTATCTTCAATAACTGAGAAAATACTTGATTCACCATCTGATTACGATAAAGTTCAAAAGAATTTAGAACGTTTAAAATCTGAAGTCGATAAATTAGATTTATTGTATTTGGATGTGAATAAGAGGCTCAAATCCTCTATAAATACTAAAGTCAATGAACTAGAGACCGTACTACGAGAGAACCCAACACCAGCTAAAGCGAATAAGACTAAAGTATTAACTCAAAGTATAAAGGAAGATAGCCGAGAGTTCACCCATAATATATTAATGAAAGAGAAATCTACATTTAACCAAACACAAAAGATAGTATTAATTCTTATAATCTTGTCCGTCATAGTACTTACATTAGCATTGATCTTTATTCTAATACCAGCCGTTAGTAGATTAGATAAATTGGCACTCAAACTCGCCCAATTAAGCAAGGAAAAAGAAGAATCCCTCATTGAGCTTTCATCAAGTAATAAAGAAATATATCTAAGAGAAAAGCGATTTGCGACTATAGCTGAGCTCTCACCAATAGGCCTGTTCCTAACAGATACGAAAGGTAAATGTCAATTCGTTAATCAACGATATTCGGAAATAGCTGGATTCAGTTATGACGAGTGTATGGGAGACGGATGGAAGAATAGTATTTACGAAGAGGATAGGGAACGCATATTCAAAACTTGGTATGAGTCAGTAGAAAAGAATGATGATTTTTATATGAATGAATATCGAGTTTATAAAGATGGTGAGTTTAAAAATATAGCAGTAAAATCAAAACCAATAAAAGATGAGAATAACGAAATAACTGCTTTCTTAGGGATGATAGAAGATATAACAAAAGCAAAAGAAGTACAAGCCGATTTACAAAATACAGCTAAGAGATTTGAATCTTTAGTTGATTATCTACCTTATGGTGTAATATTAAATACAGACGATGGGTTGTATTTTAACACTGCCGTTCAAAAGATAATTGGATATACCAATGACGAAATCAAAACAATGGATGAATGGTTTAGTTATTTATACAAAGATAAATCTACTGAAATTAGAAATAAATATGAAGTAAATAAGGGAAGAAACTTCAAAAATGAAATAATAGTAGATATTCATACTAAATCAGGAGAAATCAGACAAGTTGGTTTCAATGATAAAACGACAGAGATAGGTGAGATTTGGTCTATGTCAGATAAGACTGAGCTCCTAAAAGCCAGGTTAGAGACTCAAGAGATAAATGAAGAATACAAATTCATCCTCGATTCAATTAAAATCGGTGTTTGGGACTGGACTATAGAGCCTAATATTTTAAATTGGAATGAAAGGATGTACAAGATATTTGATTTCGAAGAAGGCAAGAAAGTTAGCAGCTATGACGACTACAAAGATAAACTGCATCCAGAAGATGTCGATAGAGTAGATAATGAAATAGCATATGTACTCACAAAACCAGGATCTGAATTTGATTCAGTCTTCAGAATTGTAACAAGAAATAAAGAAATCAGATATATAAGAGCGGTTTCTAAAACTTATCGCGATGACGATGGGAATGCTATTAGGATGGTCGGGCTAAACTGGGACATTACAGAAGCGAGAATAAGTGAAGAAATACGAAAAGAGCTGTCCGAGAAATATGAGTTAATATTAAACTCTACTGAGATAGGTGTATGGGATTGGGACTTTAGGACTAATCAGTTATCCTGGAATGATATAATGTATTCTTTATTCGAAGTATCCAAAGATTCTGAAGATGTTTTTTCCGAATATGAGAAGAAGTTACACCCTGATGATAAAGAAAATGCTGCTAAGAACTTAGAAAAGATAATGAGTGGTGAGGTAGAAAGCTACGAATCAGAGTTTCGGATAATACTTTCTAACGAAAGCACAAAATATATTAAGTCAATTACAAATATTGAAAAGGACGAGAACAACACTATATTACGATTATATGGCATAAATCTAGATATCTCGGAACTCAAAGAATACCAACAGCAGTTAATCGATTCCAAAGAGAAAGCTGAAACTGCTAATAGAGCAAAATCTACTTTCTTAGCTAATATGAGCCACGAAATACGAACTCCTATGAACGCTATACTTGGGTTTGGAGAGATATTACAGAATAATAACAAAGACGAACGAAATCGAGACTATATAAATGGAATAATCAAAAGTGGTAATTCGCTACTGAGTTTAATCAATGACATATTAGATTTCTCTAAAATAGAAGCTAATAAAATGACTTTGAACTTAAATTCGGTTGATATCAAAAGAATAATATCTGATATTGATAGAATATTCGAATTCACTGCAAGCAAGAAAGGGATTCAGTATTTCTCGAATTTCGATGAAAATATTCCTCCTTACTTAATACTAGATGAAGGCAAGATAAAGCAAATACTAATCAACTTAGTAGGTAACGCTGTAAAATTCACCGAATCGGGCTCTGTATCTCTAGATGTTAATTTTGAATATAACAAGAATGAAACCTCGAAACTACAATTAATCTTTACAATATCAGATACTGGAATCGGTATAAATAGTGAAAAACTCACATCTATTTTCAACCCTTTCGAGCAAGAAGAAGACAATGATTCTAGAAAGTATGAGGGTACGGGTCTTGGGCTTTCTATTGTCAAAAGTATAGTTGAATTAAAAAAAGGCGTTATAGAAGTAGAATCGGTATTAGGGAAAGGTAGTACATTCAAAGTAACAATTCCAGATGTTTCTATCTCACTTATGAGACCGAATCAAGTGAGTGATTCTACTAAAATGGATTTTGATAAATATGATATGAGTGATAAAACTGTTCTATTTGCTGAGGATATAGAGTCTAATAGGAACGTAGTACAGGGTTTTCTGAAAGATTATGCTATAAATGTCTTATTTGCTCATAATGGAGTGGAAGCCCTAGAACTAGCCAAAAGTAACAAAATTGATCTAGCATTCATAGATCTGCACATGCCTGTTATGGATGGAATAACTATGGCGGAAATCTGGACTAATGACGAACAACTGAAAACTATCCCACTAATTGCATTAACTGCTGAGATTTATAGTGATGATAAGCAATTAGAAAAAAATTATTTCAAACATTACCTAACGAAACCAGTAAGAGCAGAAGAGATATACGATGTTATACTTGTAGAAACAGGAATGAAAGAAGCTAATCCAAATAGAATAACAGAACAAGATGAATATGAGCAATTAACACCTACTGCGAAAAGCTTGCTTGTAAATCACGGTGTAGAGGAACTTTCTAATAAATTACTGAAGAAATTAAATACACGGGAACTAGCCAAACTAATAGAAAAAGTAGAATTCATCTCCGAAATGGAAAATAATGATTCCCTGCGTGAATATACTAACGAATTAAAATTAGCATTGGAAACATTCAACGTGTTTAAGATAAAACAGTTACTAAGTCTGAGCTCGAGCAACATATAATTACAGACATAATTGTAACTATATTTAATATCAAAATGTCTTAAGTTTGCTATAACTAAAAATTACTAATGGTTAAATTCGTTTCGTTCATAACGGATTTTACAAAAACAATTAAGGTTGATAGAAATGAATAAATTAATTACCCTAATCTTGCTTACAGTATTAGCTGCAAGTTTTTCTTTCGCAAAAGAAGTGAAAGTAGATATTGACGCTAAGAGAACTCAAAGTGCATACGTTAATCTAGCTTCTCCTGATGTTGTACTAGTAGATAACACTAATTGGGATTTGGCATTTATGACCCCACTTAGTGCTGCTATCAGAATCAACGATGGACAAGGTGTTAGATTATGGCACGTAACAGACGGTGGTATAGCAGATTTTGATGCACCATTGGACACAACTGGTAAATTCGAAACATGGACTGAACTATTCAACTCTACTGATGTATGGCAAATCGGTGCATTCAATATGGGATTAGACGGATTCTCTGATGACAACCCTGGAGAGTTTGGCTGGGGGCAATACGCTCAAACAATAGTCACTGGCACAGAGTTGTTCGTTATCAAATTACGTAATGGCGAATATAAGAAAATAGCTATAGATGAGCTTTCAGCAGGTACATTTTATTTCTTTTATTCAGATTTGAATAACGAAAATCAAGAATCTAAAGAGTTTGTTAAATCTCATTTCAGTGGTAAACTCAATGGTTACTTCGATTTGCAAAAAGGTGAATCACTAGACAGAGAGCCAGCTATGGATCTATGGCATTTAGAGTATTCTAAATATGTACAAATAGTTGAAGGTCAAGGTGTGACTCAACCTTACCCTGTTGTGGGTGTAAGAACAAATAGAGGCGTAAAAGTTGCTCAGCTAGATGAAGTTGACGTAGTAGATACTCCTCAACCTAAACAAGAAGACTTTACTTCAATAATCACAGAAATCGGTCATGATTGGAAAGAGTTAAATTTCTCTACTTTTGAGTATGAAGTAATAGAAAACAGAGTATATTTCGTACAAAAATTTGAACTACAGCAGGTGAATGACGAAACAGTTGAAGTTCCAGTTGGACAGCTTTACAAACTAGTTTTCAAAGGATTTGCAGGTGGAGAGATGACTTACGAAATAGCCGACCCTCAGCTTTCTGTTAACGAGACTAACTATGACAATAGTAAGTTCGCTGTTTATCCTAATATTATAAGTAAAAATGAGACTGTCAATTTAGTTTATGCTGGCAGTGATGTTGGACAAGCTAACTTGAATATTTACTCTTCGACTGGTGCGACGGTTCATACACAAGATGTTAACCTAACTCAGAACATTCAGATATCTAATATTAACACTTCTGATTTTAACTCTGGCGTTTACTTTGTTAGAATTCAAAAAGGTAACTCTATCTACACTCAAAAATTTGTTGTGAGATAATTGAGCATCCTAAAGACACTAATATTATTCCTATTGGCTAGTAGCTCTCTACTAGCCGTAGGTACTTTGAAAGTTTACGATATTAACACGAATGAGCCACTTATTTCGGCTTCAATTCAGTTTGTTAATCTAAACCCAGCTAAAGCTGATTCTAATTTCCGTAAGACTGATAGCTATGGATCTGTGAGAGTTCCTTATGATTCTGCTATTGCAAAAGTCTCGTACCTAGGATATGAAGCAAGTCAAATCGTAGTTTATAAAAATCGTAGAAATCAGATATTGCTACACCAAGTATCCATTCTTTATTCAGAGATAGTAACTACAGGGCAGTACTCACCAACGCTCTCTACTAATTCTATTATAAAAGTAGATGTATTAGATAGAGATTTCATAGCGAGCAAAGGTGCTAATAATCTTCGTGATTTGCTTATGCAAGAAGGGGCTATCAATATAAACCAAGACGCTCAGTTAGGTAGTAATATCTCTATAAACGGACTTGGTGGCGAGAATGTAAAAATACTTGTAGATGGTATTCCTATCATTGGTCGTACTAATGGCAATATAGATATAAGCCAGCTTAGTTTGACTAACATCGATAGAGTAGAAATAGTAAAAGGTCCAATGTCCACTCTGTATGGTACTGATGCTCTAGGTGGTGTTATCAATCTAATCTCAAAGAAAGAATCAAATGATAATATCAGTGTACGTGGATTAGCTACTTATGAGTCCGTTGGTCGATACAATTTCGATGTAGGGCTTAATAGTAGTTTCGATGATAACTATGTGAACTTGAATATTGGTCGTCATTTCTTCGGTGGATACTCGCCTATAGAAGATTCTAGAACCCAGCTATGGAAACCAAAAGAACAATACTTTGCTGATATAGATGCTAAGACAGTACTTTTAGGATTTGATGTTAGATACAAAGGTGGATATTTCGAAGAACTCCTTATCTCCAAAGGGCAACTAATAGCTCCGTATTATGAGGGGGCTTATGATAACAAATACAAAACAGATAGATTGAATAATGCAATATTCATCTCGAAGCAATTAGAAAATAACAAAAATTTCAATTTTTCACTTTCACATTCTAATTATCAAAGATCACGAAATACTTATTATAAAGACCTAGTAACATTAGAAGAAATACTTACTGGTGACGATGCTGAGCAAGACACCACTCGGTTCAACTCTACTAATATACGTGCGGCATTCTTCGATGAATTCTTGAATGATAATCTGGGATATAGCGTAGGAATTGACTTCAACTTGGATAATGGCGAGGGTGGTCGTATAGAAGGCGCTCCAGTAATCAATGATTATGCTGCTTATTTGAGTACAAAGTATATATTTGGCGATGTATTGACAGTGCAACCTGCAGTTAGATACATATATAATACTAAATATGATGCACCCTTAGTTCCTGCTTTGAATATAATGTCCGAACTAACAGATGATTTGACAATTAGGGCTTCTTACGCAAAAGGGTTCCGAGCTCCATCACTTAAAGAGCTTTATTTCTTATTCGTTGATGCAAGTCATAATATCAGAGGTAATGCTGGGTTGGGTGCTGAAAGTTCTGATGCCTTCAACTTAGGGCTAACTTATACTTTAGTTAATGAAAAAAGAGTTCTCAAGCTAGAACCAAACTTCTATTATAATGATATTGTAAATAAGATTTCACTTGCTAATTTGAGTAATAATCTATTCACCTATATCAATATAGGACAGCATAGAACTTTGGGTACTAACATCACTCTGAAATACATATACGAAGAGTTCTATAATAAATTTGGATTCAATTATTTGGGAACAGAGAACTTCATAGATGGCATATCGAACGGAGTACAATATACTCCTGAAGTGACAGTCAACTCTTCTTGGCAATCGAAAATATATGATTTGAAATTCTCTTTATTCTATAAATTCACAGGTGAATCACCGGGATTTGTTCTGAATGACGAAGATGAAATAGAAAACTTTATAATCGATTCTTATAGCAATCTAGATTTTACTGTGCTTAGAAAATTTGAGGAGTTGCATACAACTTTCTCAGTTGGAATAATTAATATGTTCGATGTGACTACTGTTAATAGTAATCAGGTGACGAGCGGAGCAGCTCATTCGGGTAATAGCTCATCTCTTCCTGTTGGTTACGGTAGAGCATTTTTCGCTAAAGTGGAGTTCAATATACCATAATGAAAAAATACATTTTTATATTACCGCTATTAGTACTTCTGAACTCCTGTTTCAAAGAAGACACGGCTGTTAATCCATTCCCACGAGGTGATATCACCTCGAATCAAGTAGATTTTGATGTTTATGAGAACCAGATATACTTTGATTTATCAACTAACTCAGTAGTAAAGACTAATCTATTCGGCTTGTGGGATTTGGGTTTCCAGGCTTACGATGATTATTATGTTAGGATAAATGCGGCACGAGATATAGCTATCCAAGATTTAGGAATTGTAGATTTTGATACTGTAACAACGGCATTAGAAAATGATCAATACAAACGAGATTTACCTAATGGCAATATGGATTCCTCCGCTATCGGTAAGTGGTGGGAAGTAAATGAAGGCAGTATTCAATCTAAAAATCACGTTTATGTAATAGACAGAGGCCGAAGTCATGACCGTTCAAGAGGCGGGATATGGAAGATGATGATTTTAGGTGCTGATGAAAATGGATTTACAATTAAGTTCTCAGAACTAAAATCAAATGTAATTGATACACTATATATACCAAGAATAGATGGGTATAATTATATAACAATGTCGTTCGAAAATGGCGGGGAAGTAAATAACCTTGAACCACTTGCTAGCGAATGGGATATCTTGTTTACTAAATACACTGAGTTTTTTGATGTACTTGGATTCGAAATATACCCTGTTAATGGTGCTTTACTTAACGATAGGATGTGTATGGTTGCTGAAGCAGATAGTGTGATAGATTTCAGTGATTTGACTACAGAGATTGCTCAGATGACCAAATTCTCAAGAATAAGAAATGAAATTGGATGGGATTGGAAACAAGTAGATATCAATACTGGCGTCTATACTGTTAATCCATCTAAGAAATTTTTGATAAGAGATCCTGAAGGATTCATCTATAAGCTGAGATTCATAGGCTTTCAGAAAATAATAGATGGGAAAGCGGAGAAGGGCTATCCCCAATTTGAGTTTAAGTTATTATAATATAAAAATGAAAATGGTGTGTTATGCCTACAATTGAAACTCCTTCTCTAAAGGAAAGATACGAACAAGTAATACAAACTAACCCTAAGTTAAGAATCAAAGAGTATGCTGATTTATTAGGTATTAGCGAGTTAGAACTATTAGCTTCTAATCTACACGACCCAAGCCGTAAACTACAAGAAACCCCGATTGAGATTTACAAAGAGCTTCCAAAGCTTGGTAGAGTTATGGTATTGGCAAGAAACGAAAATGCTGTACACGAACGCAAAGGGACTTTTGGAAAAGTACAAGTACACGGTTCCATGGGTTTGATTCATGGCGAAGACATCGACCTAAGAGTATTCTTCGATGATTGGAAGTATGTATATAATGTAGAAAAAGAGCACAATGGTAAGATGCTTCGTTCTATTCAGTTTTTCAACAAATATGGCAAACCATCTCAGAAAGTCTATCTAACAGACGATAGTAACGAAGAAGAGTACCAAAAGCTAATTGGGAGTTTCATATCAGATGATACTACTTTGCCAGTAGTTGAGAAAGGTGAAAAGCCAAAGAATTACAACGCGATAGAAGATATAGATTTCGATAAGGCAATTAGTGAGTGGGAGAAACTAGAGGACACTCATAACTTCCAGACAATACTCGAAACACAGAAAATAAAGAGACTAGAGCTAATAAAAAGAGCTCCCGATAATCTAGCTTACAGAGTTTACAATGATGCAGTTATAGACATATTACATAGCGCTGCCGATAGACAAGTGCCTATTATGGTATTCGTAGCGAATGATGACATAGTACAAATCCACACTGGCGAGATAAAAAATATCCGTCTAATAGAGAATTGGACTAATATAATGGACGAGAATTTCAATATGCACCTACGTAATGATTTGATTGCTGAAACTTTTGTGCTATTCAAACCAACAAAAGATGGTGTAGTTACGTCACTCGAACTTTATGATATGGATGGCGAACTTGCAATCACATTCTTCGGCAAAAGAAAGCCTGGAATACCAGAGTTACCGGAGTGGCAAGATATAATCGCAGAACTAGAAAAGGCAAAGTGATGAATAATAGAATAGAAAAAATAGTTGATTTTCTTAAGAAAAGATGGGGAGTTACATCTCCATATCAAGTAGCAATTATATTTCTTGTTTTTGCTATTACAGGAATGCTTTCCGTTTACGTTAGCCGATTTGTATTCGAGATACTCCACTTAACCAAAGAAGATCCATTTTGGCTACGTGCAGTTGTATATATAGTAACTGTACTCCCAGCTTACCAAATAATACTACTTACAGTAGGTACTATATTTGGTCAACATAAATTCTTCAAGAACTTCCTTAGAATAATGCTTGGTCGCTTTTTATTTTGGAAACGCTCAAAAAAAAAGACTAGTAAGGTTTCGTAATATTGAAATCCTAGCAAATACTAAGTTTCTAGAGCTAAAGAAAAAAATGTGTTGTTTTACTATACTTTTTGCTTAATTTTATGTTAGTTTATAACAAAAATCAATTAATAATTATTTATGGAGTTTTTATGAAAAAAATAGTTCTATTCTTTGCTGCAGCTTTAATGGTTGCCTTTTTAAGTAGTTGTTCAGATGACACGACAACTTCACCAGATACTGATAATGGGACAGGTCTGCCACTTGCAATTGGCAATTCTTGGAAATATGATACCTTTAATACTGATGCTAATGGAAATACTATAGGTTCGGTTAAAGAAACATATACTCTTTCTATTGTTGGTAAAACGATGATAGCTAATAAAGATGCATTTTTACTTACAGATGATTCAGGTGGCTCAATGGATACCTCTTATATTTACACTGATGCAAATGGTATATACGGCTATTCTTCATCGGATGATCCAGAGGATATAAATATTTGGATAAAAATTATTGATTTTAATACTTCGAAATGGGATATATTTAAAGTTAATATAGATGAAGAAGATGAAGAAAGCGGTATTTCTACAAAAGGAGTTTCTGGGATGAAAGGAGAAAAAGTTGCTTCAAGTAAAGTAACATACAAAGGTAAAACTTATGATGTTCAAAATTACTTGAATATAAATTACACGGATGTTATTAATACTTATATTGATGAGAATGATGAAATAGTATCAGTACCTCAATCTCAAAGTGATACAACTAATATTAGTTTAATACCTGGATTAGGCATTTATTCTACTTCAAATTTAGATTATACTTTTATAGATGGTGAAATAGTGAAAATTATAACAAAAGATGTTCTCGTTGACCATATCTTAAAATAAGTATTTAGCATTCAGTTAATTTTAAAAATAAAAGTCCAGTTATTACTGGACTTTTTCTATATTGGTAAACGATAAATAGAAACAAAATGGAATAATAATATGAAACTGAGAATAACTATACTAACTATTATATCGCTTGCAATTATATTAGTTATAAGCGGCTGTGATAACAAGGAAACAACAAGCCCAGATGGTGATAACAATTATTTGGAATTAAAGGCCTATAATTTTTGGGATTACAGTGTTTATGATTTGGATAGCGAAGGAGAAATAATCGAAGAGAGTGCAGTATTCAAATCAATCCATTTACTTGATGAAGAAACATTAGATAAGAGATCTGCTTACAAGATATTCTATGACACAAAAACTGATAATTCACTATTTACCCATATAAGCACTGATGAAGATGGTATCTATCTATATATGGATGAGATTAATCTGAATAATTATGTTACTGACCCTAGTACAACTTCTAATATACCCATACTAATTCCGGGTTGGATTAAGATAATGGATTTCAATAATAATGAATGGGAATCTTTCTTTTTTGAATTGACAGATCAAGTAATAGAGCAAGACACTGTATCGGGTAAAGTACAGATAACAGGTAAAAAGCAAAGCACAAAAGAAATAACTTACATTGGTAAAACTTACACGGCAGATGTAGTTAAGCTAACAATTGATTTATCTGCCAAATCGCTTTCACCATCGGGTAATATGGAACGGGCTGCAAAATCCGATATTATCTATACTTTCATTGAAGGCATAGGTATATATTCAATAGAGCAAAATGCAAATGAGATATTAGGAATATTAGAAGGTAGAATAGAAATTCTGACTCAACACGGTTACTTAGGAAGACCGTAATACCTTGTTTAAATCTAATAATCCTGAAATTTTCTCTATCGAGGGGTGGGACTGCGTATCGGGACGGGGTGGTTAGTTAACGCGAATGTAGCTAATAATATTGAACTGCACCAGAATTCTCCAGGTGTTTTCACTAACTCTTTGATGAAAGATCTGTCACTCTGAATGAATATAATGTCACTGCGAGAAGCGTAAATTCAATAGTATTGCCTTTGGCTTTAGCCAACGGATTGCAGACATACCCTAACCAACGAGGACTTTAGTCACACATTATATTGCCCCCTTGGGGGTATTGGAGTTGCTGGGTTACTATTAGCTACAGGTATTTTGCCCCGATGGGGCTAATATAGGAATCTCTTTTTTTACCTAGACTCTTCGGTCGCGACGCTCCCTCTCAAGTGACGAGAACTTTGTGTCCTTTGTGTGAAAAATTTGGAAAACAAATCTTTGTGGTCTCTGTGTTAAAATAAGTAATCTTGAGACAGCCACGTCTCTACTATCCTCGCTGTGACATTATATTCATTCATCGTGGGTGGCTCAATCGTCGAGTAGATTTACACTTTTGATGCCTTGTATATTCAGGATTTTTAGGAAGATATTATTTACGTCATCATCTTCTTTTAATTTCAGCGTGAAAACTCCTTCGAAGTCTTCTTCTTGGGCACTAATATGCAATTCGTGCATACTATTTTTGCCAATAGCTTCGGTTATTTGCTTTAGCATCCCCTCTCTATCTTCACCCACTATTTTCATTTTTATGAATGAATGCTGGTCTTTCTTGCTTGAGATTTCAACGAAAGGGTTATCCTTAAAATAATGGAACAAGGATATAACAGCTTTGAAAGTCACAACGTGCTGTTGCCATTTTGGCTCTGGTGTTACGCTTTCGGAAGTGATTATCTCTACCTGGTCCCCATATCTTAGTTCGTAGAATAGGTCTTTTATTACTCCGTTTATCTTAGCCGAAATACAGTGCAAACCATCTTCGTAGGATTTAGCAAATGCGAAATCGAGTACAGTGGAGCCGTCTGGTAGTGAGACAGGGTTGCCTTTTTTATTATATACAACCACATCTACATCGAATAGGTTTACTTTGATTGAATTCCAGATTATCTGAATAGCTGTATCTGGGTATTCTTCTATCATTTCTTGCATCCACTCACCCCACTCTTCGGTGTCCTCGCGGGTTATATTGAGTGCTTTACGCTTATTTTTGAGTGAGAATTTGGAAGCAAATCCATCCTCTGCAATCGTTTCCATTTCTTGTGTCCGAATGGAGAGCTCTATTTTTTTACCGTCTGGGCCAATAATCTCCGTATGCAGCGATTTGTACCAATCGAATTTCGGTTTGGAAATATAATCTAAGAACTTAATCGAATCGAATGTATTCGCTATTATACCGTGAGCACGATAGCAATCGGATATATCATTAGAGTTTATAATTAGGTTGATAGAATAAAAATTATCTATATCAGATAGAGATTTCCCCTCTTGTATCATATTGAATATCTCATATTCGTGCTTATGATATATGGTAAGAGTGTGATCTATTTCATGCAGGTTCAAACTGTCTTCTATAGTTCCTAGAAATGAGGTTATATAGCCAAGAAATTCCTTTCTTTTTAGATTTAACCGCTCTTTGAGATCTTCGTAAGCTTCTCTATCTAGATAGTAGAATGAAAGATTTTCAAGCTCTATTTTTATTTTTAGGAGCCCCAATCTATGAGCTAGCATCGTATAAAAATTTAGTGTTTCTTCGGCTATGTACTTTTGTTTGTTTGGGGAGAGGTAGTGAAGAGTCCTAATATTGTGCAATCTATCTGCTAACTTGATTAGAATAACTCTTATATCCCTAACCAAAGCAAGAAACAGCTTTCTATACGAGGCAGCCTTATTTTCAGTCTGGCTTACTTCCTTATGGCTTATCTTAGTTACACCGTCCACCATCCGTGCTACTTCACTATTGAAAGTATTTTTAATAGTATCCCAAGTTACGCTATCTACATCCTCGATAGTATCGTGGAGTAAGCAAGCCGCAACAGTTTGAGAATCATATATTGGAAATTCTTCGAGTAGGACTATAGATACATTCAGTGGATGAGTGTAGAACGGTTTGCCCGATTTACGTACCATTCCTTTGTGATTTTCGTAGCAATACCAAAATGCTTTGGTGATTAGTTCCTCATCGTAGTCCTGTAAGTATTCTTCAGCTTTCTGTAATAAATAGCTTAGGTCAAACTTGGGGTCAATACCAAAAGGGCTATCCTCTTCGTATTCGGGTTGGAACATAAATATGTTTTCGGTATCTATCAATTTTTATATTACTTTTTTCTTTAATTTACACAATTATTATAATATTCGGAAAATAAACTATGAATAGACGAAATTTATTAAAAATAACGGCACTTTCATCAGTATTTTTACTGAGAGGGAGCACTAATCTAGTATCACAGACGAATAAGCCCTCAATTATTAGACCAAAAGCTCTAGAAAAAGGAGATAAAGTTGCATTAGTTTCTCCTGCTTCCAATGTTACTGATTTGTTGGATGTTTACCGAGCTCAGGAAATATGCGATAAATTGGGGCTAAATTCTATTATGCCTAAGAGCATAGTAAAAACGGCTTCTGGTTATAAAACTAGGTCTGCCGATGAGAGAATTGATGAGTTACACCAGGCCTTTACGGATAAATCGATAAGAGCAATATTCTGTATTCGTGGTGGGTTTGGATCAGCAGAGTTATTGGATAAATTAGACTATAATTTGATAAAACGTAATCCGAAGATCATAAGTGGATATAGTGACATAACAGCACTGCTAACTGGAATCAATAAGATGACAGGATTGGTGACGTTCCATTCACCTGTTATGCTTTCTAACTTTGATGAAGTGACATATAATTCATTCCAGAAAATGCTATTTAGTAGCTCTGCTTATGGTGTATTGAAGAATCCAGAATCAACTGACATTAGGTCAACTAATCCTACAATAGTAATTAATGACGGAACAGCTAAGGGCGAATTAGTTGGGGGCAATCTTTCACTTATAACCTCACTAATTGGCACTCCTTACCAGATAGAAACAGCGGGCAAAATACTCTTTATAGAAGATGTGGGTGAAGCCCCATACAGATTGGAGCGAATGCTAACTCAAATGAGATTGGCAGGTATGCTAGATAAGCTCAAAGGTGTAGTTATTGGCAAATGCGATGATTGCACTGCTGGTAGCTCTCAATCAAGTTGGGACAGAAGTGAGCTAGAAGTGTATAATTATATTTTTGCTGGGATGAATTACCCTGTTTTCTACGGGTTATTGTTCGGTCACACATCTACGCAATTCACTATTCCTATTGGTATAGAAGCAGAGATGAATAGTGAAAAAGGTACATTGAATATACTCGAAAGTGCAGTTATCTAATGCCAAGATACGCTTTTATCATTAGCTTAGTTTGTAGATTTTGCCAGCTATTATTCGACACATAGCTGTTGACTGTGTAATTACTGATAGCACTTATCTCGCCGTATTTTTCAATACCTAAGTTAATGTCATAACTAGCACCTATATTTACTCCTAGAACAAAACTAGAGAGGTCGCCTATTCTACCATTCGATAGTTCTTTCTCAAAAGTACCATCGGAAAACGGTACGTTCTTGGGTGAAACAACAGTATTTTTATGAGCTTCGCTAGAGTTTATATTGAAATTAATATCAACTCCTGCTCTCAAGCTAAGTTTATTGTAAATTCTTTTTTTCACTGCCATATCGAGAGTAATAAACCCGAGTGTGATATCACTTTCATAAGCAGTAGTCCAGTTAAACCCTGGTAAATCAGGATTTGTTTTTTTGATTACACTAGTTTCTGTTCTGAAATTCGCACTAACCTGTGAGTACAGTACCGAAGCTGTGAATGCCAAGTCATGCTCGTACCAATACTCGCCAGCTAATCCGAATTGTACACCTAGTCCATCGCCTTTGTCGTAATTGCAACATACGATATCTTTCTCCAGAAAAGGGAAACTACCAGTATGATAGCCATAAGATAAGCTCCCAACTGCACCTATATACTTATTAGTAATATCATAGGGTTGACGCGAACTAACTTGCCAATCGAACCCTTGAGATAGAACGAAAGAGGGTAGAACAAAAAAGAATATGAGTATTAATCTGATCATCTGTTTATGATTATCGTCCTATTCGTTATTATTCTATCTTTGACTAACATTATATTATATACCCCATTCGACAAACCAGAAAAATCAATTTCTATATCATTGCTGCCTGGCTTCAATCGAGTATTCGTTATATTCATCTCTATTCCACCAAGAGTATTTACTATCTGCACATCAAGTGTCATATCCACAGGAGTAGATATAGTGATTTTGGAGCTCGAAGCAATTGGATTAGGTGAAATATAAGCTACATTTACACCTTCTCCATCATATATTTTGAAATCCAGCCCACAAACGGAGTCGGTCTCATATATACCACGATGTGGCTTTATCTCGAATAATCTATCACAATTTCTATTACTGAATTTTGAATCCGTAAAGTCAATATTTGTGTATTTAGCATTACCTAAGAAAGTTGTAAACTTCAGTATTACCAGAGTGTCTGACTCTAAGAAATTTTCTTCCGATTGTCTTTTTATATTAACTTCTAAGTTACCGTCTTGGTTCAAACTAAACCTGGTATCTATAGATGCCGCCGAGCTAGCTGTATTCATAAAAATTGGCTCTATGAATTGGAGCAAAGTCCTATTATAACGGAGTACATCGGTATATTTATTAGCATTTGTTATCTTCTCTTTCTCAACTATTATGGGCATTAGCACTTCTGTACCAGGGAACGAACTAACAGAATCTATTTTCAATATAATATCTGCTTGGGGTACTCCACTACCTATCAGCCCCACGTAATTCGTATCATAAGGAATCGTTGCGTTTGTTATAATCAGCAATTCACTTCTGTGATTACCAGGAATATCTGGCTTATAGGTAATTGTGATTATTGAAGTGTCTAGAGGTGCCAATTCGCTTTTAACATACGAAACCGTGTAATTTACTCCATCTTTAGGGATAATATTAAATATGCTTAGTGTCTCATTGCCAATATTCTTGATTTGTAGAGATTGAGTTACGAAACTGTTACAATTTACATCAGTCGATATTGTAAGCGAGCCGAAGTCAATCGAATCTTTGTTGAGCAATACTATTGGTTGCCTTACAGTACCAGTAAAATTCACTTCAAATATCGAATTTGCGTGTTGTGCTCCAGCTATTCTCCTATTCATCAGATCACTTTCGAAGTGGTATTTGAAACTGATATTTCCCCCACTTCCAGCTGTAACCTCAATATCAATAGTATCGGTTTGAGTCTGATACAGGTGCTTTTTGGAGCTAATGCCATCTAATAATTTTATTACGTCATCTCTATTATTAGAGAAATTTTCAATCTTATTCCCTATAGGGAAATTACCATCATTTTGTACAACGAATGATATGATTTCTTTATCACCCGGTCTTAGATTACCCAAGTTTATATTATATTTATTATCTGAGAAAGTAAGGAAATGACCAGAAGGTACACTAACAATTTTTAGATTTTGTGTTACCCCAGTACCAGTAATTCTTGTTTGAACTGAATCTATTTTATCGGTATTCCCTTCGGATTCGAAAGGGTAGAAGTACATCTTATATATTGCTTCGTCTAGTTTTGTATCCAAAGGTGTATAATTGAAGTTCCACCCTATGGTATCTCTATCTGGAGCCAGTATAATATCGCTACCCAACCGTTGAGGAGTAATCTCTATACCAGTGATAACAGAGCTTATGAGCTTATATTCATCTTTGAATATACGCTGGGGAGTTGTCCAAACATTTCGTACAAACCATTTCTTTGACACTTGGAATTGATTACCGATATATACCGAATCGAAGTTAATCCGCTCTTCGTATGCACCTACAAACTTATTTGTCTTTCTTGCAATTATTGTAAATGTGTCTTGTACCACCATATTATTATCGTCATCTAGCAAACCGCATACATATTTGCACTTATTTACGTTCTCCACTTCATTAATCACACCGGGAAATAAGTATTGCACAAAGATGGAATTCGTACCGTTGGTAGGGTTGACAACTATTGGGAATGGGTTATAATCATCTATAAACTGTCTAAAAGTTTGGTCTATACCACCATCTATAGCAAAAATGGCCGAAGTTTGATTCTGGTCAGTTATTCTCAGCCGCTTATCGGTGTCATTATTGATAATAAAATTAGCACGTAACGGACGTACAATGCCATCTGACTTATAGGTGATACCCAAATCGACAGTGTCCGTCAAAGATTTTTCAGGAATTATAGTAGGTTTTGCTACTAAGGTGTAACTTTGAACCAAAAAAACAGTTAATATAGTAAGTAAAATTGATTTAATAATATTTCAATTGGATTTGTAAACGATTTTCTATCAATAACGATTTAGTTCATACTAATTTTAAAGAAAAAACGTTATGAGATAGAATTATTTTATTAATTTAGTAAATATAATTGTACAAAAAGAGGTTAATGATGAAAAAATTTATTCTAAGTATGCTTTCTGTTTTAATGATTGCATCAGTTGCTTACGCACAGCCAAAACTAGAAATAATCGGTGGTAATAGTTATGATTGGGGAAAAGTTGGCCCTAAAGATAGCCCACTAAAGACTAAAGTAAAGATAAAGAACACGGGTAATGAGCAACTTTTAATTACAAATGTGAAGCCATCTTGTGGCTGTACTACGGCTCCTTTGGACAAAGATAAGCTAAACCCAGGTGAAACTGCAACTATAGACGTATCGTTCAACGTGGGTAGTAACGCTGGAGTTAACTCTAAAACTATCCGTATTACTTCTAATGATCCAGCTAATAGCACAACTATTTTCAGATTATCTGCTGATGTTGAAAAAGCAGTAGTCGTATCGCCAGCTTATTTCGCTTTCAATCAAATGGAAGTAGGAAAAGAAGAGTCTTCTAGAGTATCAATAAAGAATACTGGTAAAAAGCCATTAACTATCAGCAATATTACAAAAAGTCCTGCTGATTTGAAGTTAAATCTAAGTGGAACTAAAACATTGAAACCGGGTGAATCTTTTGATTTAGTGGCAAAGGTAACTCCTACTGCTCCTGGTTATATGAATTGTTGGGTTAAGATGAAAACTGATTCTGTTGACGATCCTGAGATTTCTATTTCTGGCTATGGCTCAGTGAAAGAATCCCCAATCTTCAACAACAAGTAAGCATCTAAAAAGACTTAAATCAAGCCGGCTGTAAAGTCGGCTTTTTTATTATCTAGCAATTATAATTTATATGATAAGAAAAGACGTAGTAATAATAGGTGGCGGTGCTGCAGGACTGCAATGCGGTATAGAAGCAGCCAAAGCTGGTCGCAATTCATTAGTAATAGAACACAGCCGAATGATAGGTACTAAAATACTCATCTCAGGTGGTGGCAGATGCAATTTCACTAATGTCAACGCTGGACCAGCTAACTATACTTCTTCTAATCCACATTTTCATAAATCTGCTCTTTCTCGCTATACTCCAAATGATTTTATAGATTTGGTGGAGCAATACGAGATTGACTACTACGAGAAAACTTTAGGACAGCTCTTTTGCAAGAATTCTTCGAGAGAGATTGTGGCTTTGCTCCAATCGGAAGCTGATAAATATGGTCTAGAGATAAAGACTAGCACCAAAGTAGGTGAAATAAAAAAAGCAGATGATGGAAGATATTTCGTACTTACTAATCAAGGTGATTTCAGCTGCGAATCAGTTGTAATAGCGACAGGTGGGTTATCTTTTCCAAGTCGTGGTGCAACCGATTTCACATACAGAATAGCAGAACAATTTGAGCTAAAACTCAATCCCCCTCGCCCCGGATTAGTGCCATTAGTACTAGACTTTAATAAGAATCTAGATTATAAATCTTTACGTGGTATTTCATTCAATGCAGAAGTATATACGGATGATATTTCATTTAAAGAAGCAGTACTATTCACACACAAAGGGATGAGTGGCCCTGCTATATTGCAAATATCGAATTACCTGAATGGCAGTAAAGAGTTCCATATTCGACTAGAACCAGATTTAGATTTACCTGCTTTCTTCACAGAGGAAAGACGCTCCGGAGTGTTGATTAAAAATTTATTATCTGGATTCTTATCTTCAAGATTTGCTACTGAATGGGCTGAATACCATGGATTCGATTGCTCACCTAAACAGTTAGATGACCATCAATTCGAACGACTATTAGGGCTGCTAGACAAGTGGACAATTGCAATAACAGGAGACGAAGGATACAGCAAAGCAGAGATAACACTTGGCGGTGTTCACCCCGATGAACTATCATCAAAGACTATGGAAACTCGAAAGCACAAAGGGCTATATATAATCGGTGAAGCTGTGGATGTAAACGGTTGGCTTGGTGGTTATAATTTTGCTTGGGCTTGGGCTTCTGGCTGGGCAGCCGGACAGTTTGTGTAAATTAATATATAAATTCCCATCTTTAAGCGTAGCGAAAGAGGGGTGGATCACGCCAAAGGCGTGAGACGGGGTGTTAGAAAAATAGGAGCATAGAATTGAGTAAAAAAGTATAAAAAATTAGTTTGAAGAATCACATAATTACTTTCAGACTTTTCTAATTAAGATGTCTTTCCAGCTTCCGCCTTCTCTTTCTTTGCTGCTTGTTTCATCAATGATTTCTTCATATAGTATCCCCACCAAAGTCCACATAAAATCCATAAAGGGAGACCTATAGCATAAGTCAGCCAGTTAATTTCTTGTCTTATTAGAAATGCAGTTCCATAAGTTACAATAAGAAAATTAAATCCACCGAAGATCAACCCTGCTAATATCCATCCATTCTTTTGAAAATCCATTTTCTAATTTCCTATTATGTTTTTCAAACCAAATATAGTGAAAATCTGATTATTATGATAAATTATTCACTGCCTTGACTCTTTGCTCCACTTTGTTTCGCTCTCAAGTAACCCAGCATTTCATAATTTTCTAATACATCATCCCGAATAGCCACAGTGGGATTCTATTACCTCGTCCGAACTCGATTCCGTCAGCAACTATGTAGCTATCTTTTACATTGTGTATTTGCTTGTTTGTCTTGTTCTTATTACCTATTTCATAAGTTATATCGTCTATATAGAAATCGCCATTATGTGGTAAAGTAGCTTCTTTGCCTATATTCGCCATTTGATTCATAAAGAACAGCTCTCTCATACTTCCTCTATCAGCTTTTCCGGCGGCTAGTGCATATTTTATATTAGTGTTTTCCAGATATAGCTTATCTGGTTTTGCTAGCTTGGTCAACTTTTTCCCATAGGCTTGTACTGTATTCACTAGTCGTGCTTTTTCCAGATAGTGTAGATAGTGAATCAGCGTGGTTCTATCTACTCCCACTTTCTCACTCAAACTACTTATATTCGGTTTGAAAGGTACAGTTGTCGCTAATATTTTTAGGAGCTTCAATATACTACGAGTATTTTCGAGCGTTATCTCTTTTATAAATCGCATATCTGTCTCTACGATTAACCTTACTACTTGCTCTACCTTCACCGAGTAGCTGCTCTCGCTCTCCATAAAAAATGGATAATACCCAAACTCTAGATAATTCTCGAAATGAGGTATTGGTCGGAAGTCTTTGATTAGCTCCAATGCGATTTCATTATGATTTTCTAGTATATCTTCTAATTTCAGAGCTGGTGTATCTAATATACGATTGAACATAAGATACTCACGGAACGACAGCCCACTCATCTCATACATCACTGCTCTTCGACTCAGATCTACATCTTGTCTGTATATGTCTATTGCCGATGAACCTGTGAATACTATTTTTACATCTTTATAAAAATCATAAAAGTTCTTTAGCTCTCTAGCCCAACACGGATACTTATGCACCTCATCTACGAAAAGATATTTACCTCCACTCTCACGGAAATTCTCTATTAATTTGATGAGCGGAACTACTAAAAAATATGGGTCATCCATTGAGATATAAAGCGAATCGGTGCCGTTTATGACTTTCCTCATCCTTTGTAATAGGAGAGTTGTCTTACCTGTACCACGAGCACCAGTAATTCCCAATAATCGGTCTTCCCAATGTATTCGGTCATATACTCCTCGCTCAAAATCATCATTCAGATTGGCGAGCAGAAGGTCTGACTTTTTATATAATTCTTCCATTTTGCTTATCTCACTCAGCATAAATAACAAAATAATGCTTAATCGACTAAGCAAATATAGCTATTTGGCTGTAATATTCCAAATATTGCTTAGTGGACTACGCAATTAATTAAGAAATATACTAAAAATGAACATTTTGCTTATCCCACTAAGCACTTTTTGCGATATTTTGCTTAGTAGACTACGCAAAATGGAGATTTTCGAGGTGAACTGTTTTATTTGCTAATAGTTAAGTGGTGTTGATTTTGGTGGGGGTTAAAATACATTGTCCAGAGTACTAGCATTTAGGATTCTTTGTTTAGAAGAGTACCTTAAGCTTTGTGGAGCTTTTCCTTTTGAATTACCCAATTCAACTTTCTTTATTTTCTGAGCAGAACCATTAAAATAAACAATATATTTATTAGTATCTTTCCATTGCTCTATTGATTTTACTTCAGCTATGTGAGTGATTGCAGAAACTGGCGCAACTTGATATGCGGCTATGTATTTTATCTTTGGAATCATTGAAGAATTTATACGTATAGCAAACCAACAATCTTCACCCAAAAAAACTTCTTTAAATCCATCTTCACGTGCAGGTACAACTATTGTATCAATATCAGAAATTTCAATCTTTTCTGAATCTTCAGTAACTTCATTCAAAAAAGGTTCAAATTGAAATAAAGTCTTACCATTTTGGCTTTTATAACGACTTAAAGTAACAACTTCTACAGGAAATTTAAATCTACTGATTAGTACTGTTTCTAATTCTTCTCCTAGTTCATCAATTATAAGTAACGCATTAAAAGCATTATTCTTATGAATTATAGATTCTAAAAAATAATCTATATTTTCATAGCCATTATTCTTTGCAAACTCTTCACACTTCTTCCATTCTGCTTTTCTCTTGAAAAGCATGTCTTTGATGATATTCTTAAGTCTAATTTTAGATGATTCAAACGACAAAGAAAACTCAAGAATTTGTACGGCTATATGTTTTAAATGTTGATGACTAGCTAAATCATTCTCAACTACAAATAATTTTGGGTCTTGTTTATTAGAAATATCAATTAAATAACCATCAGGTAAATTATTTGTTCCACCCTTTTTTCCTATTTTCTTTTTATCATCAAGATAAATTCTTGATGATCCAAAAAGTGCATTTTTTACTTCATTAACAGCATCTTCTAATTCTGATTCTTTTTCAAATCTGAATTCTTCATATTTCTCATCTTTATTCCAAAGCATATTTATTTCTCTAATTTATGTTCTTACAATTTTTACATAAATTGCATCCTTACAGACTTGATAAAGCCTCTTTCAGTAATGAGACGTAATCAAGTAGAAGATGAAAGGGAGTTACTTTATTAAGAAGTAGCTCCCTTTTTTTATCACTTCCCTTTCCAGATCACATCTTCTACGCCAGTCAGATGATTAACGTATCGTGCTGCTGCGAAGAAATAGTCAGATAACCTATTCAGATATTTAATTATATTTGCGTTTATCTCTTCTGAGTCAGCTAGTTCTACTGTTAGTCGTTCAGCTCGGCGGCAAACTGTACGTGCATTATGCAAATAAGCAGCAGAGTGATGACCACCGGGTAATATGAAGTTCTTGAGTGGTTCTAAGTCATCGTCATATCTGTCTATGGCTTCTTCTAGCCGAGTTATTTCGGTTTCGCTGGTTCGTTCTATTGCTTGTGATTTGATGAATTGATCAATCGGAGTTGCTAGGTCAGCCCCAACTGTAAATAATATATTCATAATATGCTTCAATTCAGATTTCACGGGTTCGGGGCATTCGAAAGAAAATGCTAGTCCTACTACTGTGTTCAACTCATCTACTGTACCATAAGCCTCAACTCGTAGTGCAGCTTTGCTAACTCTTTTACCATTGAAAAGTCCGGTTGTACCGTCGTCGCCAGTTTTAGTATAAATCTTCATTTAATATTAGATGTTTTATTTTGTAAATTTGTTTAATTCTAATCACAAAATAAGAAATTTTGAAATTGAGCAAAGATATAAGTCTAATATTTGTAGGTGATGTAGTCGGTGAAATCGGCTTGAACAACCTAATAGCAGAACTTCCAGCTATAAAAGAAAAACATTCTGCTAATGCGATTATTGTAAACGGCGAAAACGTATGGGAAGGTAAAGGTATCAACGAAGAAGAAGCAAATCTGCTTTTTGATGCCGGAGTCCATGTTATCACTACAGGTAACCACATCTGGGAAAATTGGAAATCTCGTCCTTTGCTTGGCAAAGACCGTCGTGTTATCCGTCCTATGAACTACCCTGCTGGTAATGCTGGTTATGGTTTCACAACTTTCACTGCTGAAAATGGAGTAAAAGTTGGTGTTTTGCAACTGCAAGGAAGAACATTTATGTCAACTATAGATTGTCCTTTCAATTCAGCAGACTTTGCTATTGACAAGATGAAATCTGATACTAAGATCACAATCGTTGATTTCCATGCAGAAGCAACTGCTGAGAAAATCTCTATGGGTTGGTATCTTGACGGTAAAGTTAGTGCGGTAATAGGTACTCACACTCACGTACAAACTGCTGATGCTCAGATATTGCCACATGGCACTGGTTACATCACGGACGTGGGAATGACTGGCCCTTATGACAGTGTGTTGGGTATGCGTAAAGATATAGCTATCAAACGCTTCCAATTGCAAACGGCTCACAAATTCCAAGTGGCAGAAGATGATTTGAAAGTAGCTTATGTTCATTTGAATATAGATGGTGAAACTGGTCAAACAATGAGCATAATGGCTCACACAACTCCTAAATTCGAAAATCAAGTGCTATGAGTGAAATGAAAGAGTATAATATTGCCATAGTAGGTGCAAGTGGATTAGTCGGTCGCAAAATGCTGACGGTACTACACGAACGCCAGTTGCCAATCAAAGAACTATCACTTTTCGCATCAGCTAGATCAGCTGGGCAAAAGCTAGTTTACAATGGTAAAGAAATAACTATACAAGAGCTAACAGAAAATTCATTCGAAGGGATTGACATGGCTCTATTCTCAGCTGGTGGCGACACTAGTAAGAAGTTTGCACCAATAGCTGCCGCTGCTGGATGTACAGTTATCGATAATAGTAGCGCTTGGAGAATGGACGAAAATACTCCGTTAGTAGTACCAGAGGTAAATCCTGATGCACTATTGAACCATAAAGGTATTATAGCAAACCCAAATTGCTCTACTATACAGCTAATGCTACCACTGAAAGCCATTCACGATAACTATGGATTGAAACGAGTAATATGCTCTACGTATCAATCAATAACTGGTGCAGGACAAAAAGGACTAGACAAACTAGAAAATGAGCTTATTGGTAATTATAGCGATGAAAAGCCAATCGCTTTCAACACACTATTCCACCCATTCGATAGCAATGGCTTTACGAATGAAGAAAATAAGATGATAAAAGAAAGCCGAAAAATCCTCGGATTACCTGAACTAAATATAGCTGTTACTTGCGTCAGATTACCAATTATAGGTGGTCACGCAGAATCAGTTAACTTCGAGACAGAAAGAGATTTCTCTATCGATCATCTTCGAAACATACTAATGACTGCTAAAAATATGATAGTCTTAGACAATTGGAAAGAAGGCGATTATCCAACTCCACAAGAAGCTAACGATAAAGACCCCGTCTTCGTTGGGCGACTACGCAAAGACCCATCAGCACCGAACTCGGCGTATATGTGGGTAGTAGCTGATAATCTTCGCAAAGGAGCAGCCACAAACGCTGTGCAAATCGCAGAAAAGCTTATCGAAATGGATACGGTAAAGGCAAAGTAATATAAAAAGATAATTAGATATTTTGAAAGACGCATTATAAGAATAAATACGGCACTACATAAACTATTAAAATGAGGAGGGATTACATCAAAGTTTAAATGGTGAAGCTCCTATTAGGTTTAATCAAAACTGTCCACGAATTGCCTAACATTTACAAGAGTGGCGAATTTCATCTATCAACCAAAACTATTCTTCTTCGTTTGTCCACCTCCGACTAACTCCTTCGTTGTTGGCCAGCTCCGTCAACTGAGGGTATTCCCGTCATACTGAACGAAGTGTGGCAAGTGAAGAGTCCAGGAGAACTCCGTAGGAGTTCAATATTTACGGAACTTGAAGTCCGATGTGGTGTTAGTTGAAGTGATTTGTTTCTTCATTGTAATTATCCATCACAACTAATGACCAAAGCCCTGTGAGTTTGTTTTCATTTTCCATTATACTCGTTTTACAACCTATGAATAGTAGTGAAAGTAAAAGAATAGTTATTATATTCATATTTCGCTATTTATTAAGTGAATACAGTTTTGCTGGCTGATTGTTCTCAATAATGTCTTTTTCATATTGGAAATTCAGTTTTTCAAGTACATTAATAGATCCAATATTTTCTGGTAGTACCATTGCTACTAGTCGCTTTAGCATCAAATCCTCAAACCCAAATTTTACAATTGCCCTAGCCGATTCAGTTGCTATGCCTTTTCCCCAGTATTCCTTCATAAACCGATAGCCTAGGTCAACTTCATCCAAATCTTTTAGGTACTTTAGTCCCGTGAATCTAATGAACTTTCCCTCGCTTTTCAGCTCTACTGCAAGCCGACCGTAGCCATACTTCTCATAGTCTCCGAACACATTTTCTTTTATCCGTCGTTCTATTTCTGCTCTAGATACAACGCCGCCATCAGCGGTGTATTTGCTAACTTCCGCATCCAAATTCATAGTGTAAGAAGGCTCTATGTCCTCTACATTAAATGGGCGAATCAATAGTCTCTCAGTCTCTATGACCAAATTCGGGTAGTTCGTATTTATTTTCTTTTTCATATTCTATGCTCCTTCCACAAATATACGGATAGTTTTCTACTTTTGAATATTGTGAGGAATTGGGTAGATTGGTGATTAACTTACTTCAAAGAAAATTAGAATAAAATGCCCATAAATAACGATAACACATTCTGCCCATCAAGTAGAGAGGAATGGCGTCAGTGGTTAGAAGAAAATCACATGGAGGAAGAATCCGTATGGCTAGTGCAATACAAAGTCAAATCTAAGAAAACATCAATACCATGGAGTGATGCAGTAGAAGAAGCTCTGTGTTTCGGGTGGATAGATAGTGTAAGGAGAACGATTGACGATGAAAGCTATAAACAGTATTTCTGCAAAAGAAAACCAAAAAGTACTTGGTCAAAAATAAATAAAGAAAAAGTTGAGCAGCTAACCTCGCAAGGATTGATGGCAGATGCTGGATTACTCACAATAGAAATAGCGAAGAAAAACGGCTCGTGGACAATACTCGATGGGGTAGAAGCGCTGATTGTCCCCACTGACCTAGAGCAGGCATTCGACAAACAACCAAACTCTAAAGAATATTACTTATCACTTAGTAAATCTATCCAAAAAATGCTCTTGGCTTGGGTAGTGCTAGCCAAACGCCCAGAGACTAGACAAAAACGAATAGATGAAATAGCTTCTCAAGCAGCTCAGCAGAAGCTACCTAAGCATATTAGGTAGAGATATAAAAAAATCATTGAGTTTTAATCAGATATTAGTAGATTGTTAATTCTATTGAGCTAATAATTTGATGTATTGTAACCACCAATGTTTGAAATATAGGGACAAACTATAAAATGAAAAAAATCTCTTTTTTAATAATATCGTTTATTATATCTAGTCAGATAGTCCTATCTCAGGTTTATACAAGTAAGCAAACTAGGCATAGATTTGCTCAGTTAAGTTTGGGATTAGATATAGAAACAAACTATGGAGGTTTAACAAAGTTCCTCAATGAAAATGGTGAATTACAAAACTTAGATTTGCCAAGTACCTATGTACCTAGGTTCCTAATAGGAGGTACTCATTTCTGGGGTCATGCCGATTTTTACATTGCTATTCCCTTGCTAAGAAGTCAGATAGAAGAAAACAATCAAGTCATTCAATATCTTAGAGGAGTTGAAACGGTTTTCAAATACTATCCTTGGCGGATAGAAGATAATAAAATTATACCATACATAGGCTTTTCAATTGCTCCATTCTACTTTGAGCAGAGTAATAAGAATCTGAATTATGGAAATGGTCCTGAGTTAAATCACACAAATTTTCCATTGTTGGGTGGTATTACCTATAATAGTGGAAATCATTTATTCGAATTTGGTGTAGCTTGGAATTATACCAACAAACAAGATTACTACATAACTCGTACTGAAAAAGAAAGCATTATTACTCCACCCATCTATATGAATCTGTCATATAGATATCTACTTGAAACTACACTGAGTGCGGAAGAAGATTGGGAGTCTGGTCGGACGCAAGCAGTTACAGATAAACTAGCAAGTCAGGGGGAATTAGACGGATTCTACCTGGGTGCTGGTCTATCATCAGCTTTCTGGCTTGGTAATAATAGCTATAATGAAACCGAAAAACCATATATAGAGGGTTATACGACTTCTATTATGCCTGATTTTACTCTTGGATACTATCTCCATAATTCTGATATAAATATAGCATTGGGGTATAGAGATTATGGCACTAGTACTAATACTTACGGTGCAGCACAATCACTGAATAGACAATCAGTAGTACTAGAACTAACAAAATACCTTGTTGATTATCATGGTTTCGCACCATTTTTGGGGCCCTCTATAAGTTATGAAAACTTAAGCTTTGTAGAGTCGTTTGAAGGGCAAAATCTCAATGACATATCAGATGATAGGATAGGATATGGCTTAACTTTCGGGTGGGATATCCGCCCGAATAGAATCCAATCATGGTTGCTTAGAACAAACCTAAGATGGTTCCCTAGTATGGATATCGATATAAATAATGGTAACTCCATATCTTTCAATAATCTAGAATTTAACTTCATTCAACTGATTATCTATCCCGATAGGATGTTTTAGTTGAAGTGCTTCGTTGATACTATTTCCTAGTTAGTTTGTATCTCATGTGAGTCGTCAGATTTGACTCTATTACTTCTGCAATTTGAATATCATATATATCATTATCAATACCCTCAAATAGTCGAATCCCACTCCCTAGAAAAACTGGAGCTATATGAATGAAAAATTCGTCTATTAGTCCTGCATTAAGGAATTGCTGTATTGTATTCGCCCCACCTTGTATTCTTATGTCCTTTCCGTTGGCTGATTTCTTTGCTTTTTCCAATGCACTTTGAATTCCATCATTGATGAAATAGAAAGTTGTGGATCCTTTTTGAACCCAGGGTTCTCGTTTCTCGTGGGTCAGAACATAAACATCTGCCTTGTATAAATCCTCTGGCCAAACGACTTCTCCCTCATCAAACATTCGTTTTCCCATAATGAACGCGCCCGTTCTTTCGATTGTCTCTCTTATATATTTGCCATCTGGTCCGTCTTCTTTGCCTCCTTCGATTCCTAAGTATTCCCAGAAAGCTTTTTGATTAAACATCCAGTTGTGTATTTTGGGAGAAACCCCACCCATTGGATTACTTGGACTTCTGTTATCGCCAGCGAAATAGCCATCAAGTGATATTCCACTATCAAAGATAATCTTGCTCATAATTTCCTGATAATTTGTTGATTTTATATTCGATTAATTTCAAATATAATGAATAAGTTTTATTGAATTTGATTTAATTAAGTTCAAATTGGAATAATGGAATTATAGAAGTACAGAAGAAGTAACGAGGGCATCTTGGGTAGGGGGTAAATTTAAAATAATATTTGTATATTTGTTTACACTTATACTAGAAAATTCCGTATTTAAAAGAAAATAAATTATGATAATAGATACTAAGATTAAACTCATTAATTACAAATGTTTTGACGATTCTGGTCAAGGTTTTGAAAAAATAATGCCTATTAATGTAATAATCGGTAAGAATAATTCAGGCAAATCGAGTCTAATTGAACTTGTAGAATATTTATCAATAGAAGAGAAATCTTTTTTATCAAATAGTAGAGAGAATAATAACACTTGTTTAGAATTTGAAATTGAACTAAATGAAAATACAATAGAAACATTTTTCAATAAGAATTCATCTAATCAGAAGTTAGGAAATCTTTATGAATATGGTAAACAATTTATAAATTCCAGAATTACATTTCAGATAAGTGAAATTGGAATTACATTGAAATCAATAGATAAGGATTATGACGATTCTATTAAAGAAATTTTTGCAATAATTGCAAAAAGTTTAATCACCCCCTTCAATAATAAAAAACTAGTTCAGATATCAGCTGAAAGAGATATTTTACCTGAAAATTCAAGAAATGAAATAGAAGTATCAAAGAATGGTGACGGTTTAACTTTCTCTCTACATAAAATCAACTTAAGTTCAGCTTATGATAGTGAGATAATAGAAACAAACTTATTAAATAGTCTGAATAAAATCATTGAACCAGATATAAAATTCAATAAAATTAGAGTTCAAGAAAATGACAAGAAAATGCTTGAAATATACTTAAGTGATCAAAGAAATAATTCAATTCCTTTATCCAAGATGGGCAGCGGAATTAAAACCGTGCTACTAGTACTCTATTGTCTTGTTGTGAAACCTGAATTAGAAAATATTGATGAATCAGAGTATGTATTTGCTTTTGAGGAACTTGAGAATAATTTACATCCTAGTATGTTAAAAAGATTGTTACAGTTTATTATTGAATATTCTAAAATACATTCAACTTATTTCTTTATCACAAGTCATTCAAACATAGTTATTGATGTGTTTGGGAATAATGAGAACTCTCAAATAATTCATTTAATAAATGACGGTATAAGTTCACAAGCGAAGACGGTGTTGTCCAGTACAGACAAAAAGGATATATTGAATGATTTAGGAGTCAAAGCAAGTGACATTCTTCAATCAAATGGTATTATTTGGGTCGAAGGTCCAAGTGATAGAAATTATATAAATGCATGGTTAAAAGCTAACAATTCCCTATATAAAGAAGGAATCCATTATTCAATTATGACTTATGGGGGAAGACTTTTAGCCAGTTTCGAAGCGAAATCTGAATGGATAAATGAAAAATTAATTCCTATTTTAAACATAAATACTAATGCGTTTGTAGTTATGGACAGAGATGGCAGTGAAGTTGATTCACAATTAAATATAACTAAAAAAAGAATTGTTAATGAAATAGGTGAACAGAATTGTTGGGTTACTCAAGGGAGAGAAATAGAAAATTATTTATCTGCATCAATAATTGTTAAATGGTTGAAATCCAAAAATATTAGAACACCAAAATATGAATTGCGTGAGAGTGAGAAAATTGAAAATACAATTCAAGAATTAAATAAGAATTGTACAATTCACTATAATAGGTCTAAAACTAATTTTTCTCATGAAATCGTTGAATTTATTGAACCAGATGACTTAGTAATTCTAAATTTAAAGGAAAAGATGGATGACTTATTAAAGGCTATCACAAACTGGAATACGTAGATAGAATTTCAATAAAATTGAAGTGCTTAAGATTAGTAAGATATATAAGTAAATAAAAAAACCCCACATTCTCATGCAGGGTCCTTAGTATAAATCTTATTTTAAGCTTAGATTATAGAACTGAGCTAAGATCGCCGTTTGTGTTGCGAACGCCTTCAGCACTTTCTGCTAGTTTCGCTTTCTCAGCGTCTGATAAAGAAATCTCTACGATTTTCTCGATACCATTTTTACCAAGTACGCAAGGTACTCCGATACAAATGTCGCTTAGTCCATACTCACCATCAAGCATAGCTGAACAAGGGAACATTTTCTGAGCGTCTTGAGCAATTGCTCTAACTAGTTCAGATACTGCTGCACCCGGTGCATACCAAGCGCTAGTACCTAGAAGCTTAGTTAGTGTAGCACCACCGACTTTAGTGTCTTCTACTACCTGAGCCATTCTATCAGCCGAAAGGAACTCAGATACAGGAACGCTATTTCTTACAGCTTTTTCTATCAATGGAACCATACCAGTATCGCTATGACCACCGATTACTATACCATCTACGTCAGATGCTGGGCAACCTAATGCTTCGCTCAATCTATATTGGAATCTAGCACTATCAAGAGCTCCACCCATACCGATGATTCTGTTCTTCGGTAAGCCAGTCGCTTTATGAACTAAATAAGTCATAGTATCCATAGGATTACTTACGACTATGATAATAACGTTCGGAGATTCTTTGATTAGGTTTTCGCTCACAGATTTCACTATACCAGCGTTTATACCGATTAGTTCTTCTCTAGTCATGCCCGGTTTACGTGGGATACCACTTGTGATTACAGCTACGTCGCTACCTGCTGTTGCAGAGTAATCATTAGTGCTACCAGTTATCTTAGTATCAAATCCGTTTAGTGATGCCGTTTGCATCAAATCCATTGCCTTACCTTCTGCAAAGCCTTCTTTGATATCTACTAATACTACTTCCGCAGCAAAATTTTTGATTGCGATGTACTCGGCACAACTAGCACCTACTGCACCTGCTCCTACTACTGTTACTTTCATTTTATAACTCCAATCCGTTTTTGGGATAATTTGTTTTTTATATATTTAATTTCAAAAAAAAGCGGTTAAAAACCGCTTTTATATTTTCTAATCTAGTTTGATTAACCGTTTACTAATTGTTTGAATTTAGCAGTTGGTAATGATTTTGGTCTTGTTATAGGCAATCCGTAAGCTCTAGCAATCACTGATTGCGAGCAAATACCGATAGCACGAGATACGGAGAATAATACTGTATAGTATTCAAATTCTTTTAAACCAAAGTGATATAGTAACGAACCAGAACCAGCATCAACGTTTGGCCATGGGTTACTGATTTTTTCAACTTGTTTTAGAACTTCAGGAACTACTCTGAATACTCTATCAACAGTTTGGAATACTGGATCGTCAGAGCAATTTTCCAGGCCGAAAGCGTGGAATGCAGTGAAACGAGGGTCAGTTACTCTTAGTACAGCGTGACCGTAACCCGGTATTACTTTACCAGCGTCTAGTGTTTCCCAAGTGTATTTCTCGATTTGTTCATCAGTCGGTGTACCACCGAACATTTCCATAGTTTCTAATACCCATTTCAAACATTCTTGGTTAGCTAATCCGTGTAGTGGTCCAGCCAATCCGTTCAGACCTGCAGTTAGAGAGTAGTACATATCAGAAAGTGCAGAGTTAACTGTAGCCGCAGAGAATGCAGAAACGTTACCACCTTCGTGATCAGAGTGCAATGTTAGGTACAATCTCATCAAGTTAGCAAAAGCACCTTTATCATCGTTCAATCCGAGCATGTGAGCATAGTTTTCACCTAAATCAGCACCTGGTTTAGGGTCTATTCTAGCACCTTTGTCAAATCTCTTTCTGTAAACGAAAGCAGCAATAGCAGGTAACTTAGCGATGATATCCAGTGAATCTTCTAGTGTATATTCCCAATATTCAGCTTTAGTTATGTCATTATAGTTTTTAGCGAATTTTGATTCTCTTTGCATTACCAAAATAGCTGTGTTAAACATAGCCATAGGGTGCGAATCAGAAGGCATTTCGTTCAGAATATTCCACACATAAGTTGGTACATCTTGACGGCTTTGCAAATCTGCTTGCAAGTCAGCTAATTCTTCTTTGTTAGGCAATTCGCCAGTTAGTAGCAACCAAAGAATTTCTTCTGGTAATTTGTCAGTTATCTCGCCTAGCTCTTTTCCTCTTATTATCAGACCTTTATCTGGTGGCACTTCAGATGTATCACAAATTAATGCTTTTACACCACGGATACCCCCGTAAGCTTGCGCTAGAGTAACTTCAGATACTTTCTTATCTCCGTTAGCAGCAACAAATGCTTTAATATCTTTGATTTGGTCTGGAAGAATACCAGCTAATTTTTGTTTCAATAATGACATATATTACCTTGATTTTAGATTAATTTTTGTTTCGTTGTGGGTGTGAACACTATACTTTACTACTTGTAAATAAAAAGTCTTACAACTTAATAAATTTCAAAATTGATAACGAATATTTTATATAAATCTTTTTATTTTTTTTCATTATGTGACTTATTGGAGATATTTTGTCACATTAATTTTTTCTAAAAGACTCAATCGGTTAATAAATATGAGTGATATATTAAAAAAGCCAGCATTTGCTGGCTTGTAAATTATTTCAAGTTATCTCTTACTTATTCGCAACATGATTCTATTGAGTATAGTTCTAAAACTTCCTCTTGAGTTAACTCTTTGTTGAATATAGCAATATCATCGATAGTACCGTTAAAGAACCGTCCTATTATAAGGTCTCCCATATTAACAGGGTTTATCACATCTTGAGTTATACTAATCTGCTGATCCATTTGTTTTCCATTTTGATATAGAGTCATAGTCTTAGTGTCAAAATTGCAAGTTGCAACTACGTGGTACCATTGTTCTAGTGCATTGCTATTAGAGTTGTCCCACACAGAATTCATATTATTGAAAAAAGTAGCCTTATTAACATCATAGATACCTAGTGATAATGTTCTATTCGCGGCAGGTGTAGGATTGTTTTCGTCTCCCCTGCTAATAAGCACTTCGTAACTACCGTCATTGGTAATCGAATGTTTATACCATAATGAAATAGAAAATTTTCTCAAATCATTAAGAAAAGTAGGGTCTTCCATAAATAGATAATTTGGTGTACTTCCATTGAATTTATAGGCGCAATTAGCTCCTCCTTCTCGTCCCTCAGCCGTTTCGGCATTGTTAGTATTAGTCAGATTGTTATTGCCTTTCTGATCATCTAAGCTACCATCAATAAATGGATAATATGCTAACAGAGAACCTTCCAAAGTCTCCGGAATACAAACTTTTGCAGCCGGGGTTGTCACTTCCTTACTTTCTTTACATGAAAATAATAGTAACACTGATAAAAATAGTATTGAATACTTCATAATATAACTCCTAGAATAATTAAAAAATTTATAATAGAATAACCGATTAGTATTCGCTCTGTTACATACTAAATCACATTAAAATGTAGGTTTTTGAAAATATATAGAAATTCGGTTGAAGTAGAAAGTAAAGTGTGTAATTGCTTTCACAATTTTAGTAAGGAATATTTTCTAGCAATAATATATGACGATATTTTGAAATGAATTGGGTAATTAAGTAGATGCTATTTAGATAAATCAACCACAAAATGAGCAGGTAGATTACCTACCACCAGCTAGTGATATACGTAGGTCTAAACCGACTTGTGTTGTGCTGAATCCTGGATTTGCAGCACCTGCTGTTATAGTCGCATCATATCGGAAGAAGAATGATGCGGTTACTCTATTGCTTATAGAATATCGAATTCTAGGTTCTATAGTTATCTGAGTATCACCTTGTAGCTCACGCCCATCGTTCCCATTCAAGCTGGCTTCATCTGATACGTCGAACGTAGCTCTCGAATTATCTTTGATTGAGAATAGGAAACTATACTCGATATTATTTTTCAAGCTTAGCCCCAAAAATTCCCATTCCAAACTCTTCATGGTATAAGTTTGCTTGAGCGCTTATCTCATTGGTGAGAAGCCGTAGCACCACCCACATAATGGGTCACATACATAAAGCACAGTTGTCTTTTCTTGGTTGTTGTCTTAATGATGTTAAATAAAACTACTAGGAAGTCGATTTATTGCATTAGCCAATCAATACTACCAATATTGGAAAGCTAGTAGAGTTGATAGGATACTTCACTTCGTCCAGTTCTCAATTATGTGACTAAATACAAATTATAAGAAAACAGTAGAAATACTAAAAGGCAACACCAAAACACAAAAATTTAGTATATTAGGCGTAATTCAATAGCAAAACTCACTTATTTACTCGGATTTGATATGCCTTTATTTCCCCAAGATCAGATAGTCTTTGGTATTCTAGCACTCACATTAGGATTTGTATTCTATTCCTCTAACTCAGAAAATAAATTTTTTAAGAAATTCTACAAGGTTATACCAGCTTTACTAATGTGCTATTTAATACCATCGCTATTCAATACATTTGGGGTGATTTCTGATAGTTCTTCTGGATTATATACGATGGCAAAAGATTATCTCTTGCCTACGAGTTTAGTTTTACTGACTCTCAGTATAGATTTCAAAGGGATAATACGGCTAGGAAATAAAGCAATTATAATGTTCTTCACTGCAACAGTTGGTATTGTAATCGGTGGACCTGTTGCTGTACTTATAATGTCATTTATCTCGCCTGATGTAGTCGGAGGAGTTGGCAATGATGCGGTATGGCGTGGACTATCAACTCTAGCAGGAAGCTGGATAGGTGGCGGAGCAAACCAAGCGGCAATGCTCGAGATGTATGAGTATAATCAATCATTCTATGCGGGGATGGTAGCGGTCGATATTATAGTTGCAAATATATGGATGGCTTTCTTGCTTTGGGGAGCTGGAAGAAGCGAGGCAATGGATAAATGGTTGAAAGCAGATTCGTCAGCTATAGATCGACTAAAAGAGACAATGGAAACCTACAGATTATCAGTCCAAAAAATGCCTACACTCTCCGATACTATGGTAATACTAGGGATAGGGTTCGGAGCTACATCATTCTCCCACTTCGCTGCTAATGTTATAACTAATTTTATAGAGACGAGCGGCTCAGTTGCACTGCAACAATCGGTACTCAATAGCCATTTCTTTTGGCTAGTAGTAGTAGCAACAACAATCGGTTTGCTCTTATCGTTCACAAAGGCAAAAAACCTAGAGGGAGCTGGTGCGTCACGCATAGGAAGCGTATTTATCTATATTTTGGTAGCTACAATCGGTATGAAAATGGACGTTACGCAGACTTTCGATAATCCTGGATTACTAGCTGTAGGTCTTATCTGGATGGGCTTCCATGTTATTTTACTCGTGATAGTTGCAAAAATAATAAGAGCACCTTTTTTCTTCCTAGCAGTAGGAAGTAAGGCGAACGTGGGTGGTGCGGCATCTGCCCCAGTAGTTGCTTCGGCATTCCATCCATCACTAGCATCGGTTGGAGTATTGCTCGCAGTACTTGGCTACGCACTCGGTACTTATGGGGCAATCCTAGCCGCCGAGATGATGAGGATAGTAGCGCCGTAGAGTGTAAAAGTTCAGTTGGTATATAACTCTGTCGCCAATCATTGTGGCTACAGTCCTTGATGCTTTTTTCGTACTTCAAATTTCTAATCCCTAAACCCTTTGTAATCACTTCACTTGAGGGGATACGTAGTATCCGCTCAAGTGAAGTGCACCATAGTCATTCACTATCTCATCAATCGAATCTGGCTACCGCCCCACGCTCCCTTGTAGCTGTATTTGAGGAAGTAAGCTCCACTTGGGAACTCGGAAAGGTTAATATTAACTTTATTACCCTTTGGATCGATTCGGAATAAGATTTTTCCATTCATATCCACAACAAACATCTGGTCGAATTGCTCCTCCATCTCTAGTGTCAGCGGACCATCAGTAGGATTAGGGAATATTCGGATATAGTCTGATATATCTTCATCTTTTTGTTCTTTGTCATTGTATATATTGTCTTCAATATCTTTAGCATATAGGTCTTTACTCTCTCCACAATTTGGTGTGTCGATGAACTGATTAATAATACGCACTATCATCTCGTTCATCATCTCTACGTCATAACTATCAGTAGTTGGCTTTATGTGGCTTCCACCTATACCACTATCATCAGTCAAAAACAGGTAAGTTCCATTAGTTAGCAAAGCCAAAGAACGCATAAGATACTCAGACGATTTGTCAATACCACTAGCTGTGAGCGGAATAATACGAATACCCATTGCCGATGCACGAGCAGTCAACTCACGGAATCGCTCTAACGTTTGTGGGTCTTCGTGAGGTGGAGCGTCTAGTATAAGGAACATAATACGCGCTACTGCATCTTCTGACCAAGTGAACTCATTGACAGCCGAGCTAAGTGCTACTTCGACTGCTTCGGGAGTGCTATTAACACCGATAGATTTTTGTGAGTTGATAAACTCATTTACAGAAGCAAAATCATTTGTTAAATCGTGAGTAGTTATCAGCTCATTGAAAGGATAGTCAAAATCACGATAGAAAATAGAGCCAATGCGTAGGTTCTTATCATCTTGAGCTTTTTGCAATCTCTCAATAATATCTAAAAGCTCTGTTTTCAGATACTCTATCTCATCACCCATAGAGCCAGTAGCATCCATTGCGAAGACTATATCTACGTTCTGCGAATGAGAACAATACTCATTCACTTTGATGAAATTAATTCCATTTTTGAAGTCAGTTATATTATTCTTGATTTGTCGTTTGCCTTTGTAAACAATTTCAACTGACAATCCGCTTTCATCATCTTTAACTGCTTTAAAAGCATCTGCCCAAAGCTCAGCTTTACCAGTGTTATCACTTCGAGCTGACCATATAGTTTCACCTGTCTGGCTGATTAGGTTGACTACTGCATCGCTCACTGGTTTATTATCCAACGAAGTAAGTTGAACAGTATATCTCTTAGTTGGCTCTATACCCCAAGTTCCAACATGTTGGCTAAGTTCGTCTTTGGCTATATCAGCCCACATATCCCACTTACGAAAATCATTGACTTCCCCTGCAGTTAGTGAACCGGCTTGGATTTCTATTTCTTTACTTGATGCTTTAGACGGTTGAATTGGGTCATAAAGAGTGCTTCTATCATCATATGCTCCAGATTTTACCGCCGCAACTGCTATTAATGGGTCAGGGTAAGTGCCTGATAAATCTGAACCAGAAGCTCCACTTCCAGAACTACCAAAACCACCTGTGAATTGGTTATCCATGTCCAATCCATCAACTAAAACTTGAGCGTTATTAACTAAATCACGAATTTTTAGTTCAGATACACTTGGAGGAGGAAATTTATAATTTTTTGTTAATGTTTTACCCGATTCAATTATTATTGTATCATGAATTGTACCATAACCAGCATAGGATATTTTGATTTTATGCATCCCAACTTCCAAATCAGAGATTATACCAACACCATTCGCTTTTACGAAAGTACCTTTTGTAGTACCCACTATAAGAATACTAGCAGCAATGGTAGGGTTGTCATTTTCATCTACTACTGTTGCCTCTAGTGTACCGTAAATAGTTGGTGCATTTTGCAAAATAATATCATATTTTTTTAATGCTTCTTTATCTCCATCAACAATAACCGAAGTTGAAAATGGCAAGTAAAAATAATCACCAGCAACTTGGATAGTCCAATCACCCTCGGCTAAATAATCAAAGTAATATTCACCTTGACCACCTGACCTAGCTTTATACTCGAACCCATCTTTAGCTAGAACAATCTTTTTCGAATATAATTTTCTGTCCGATGTATCTTTCACTACCCCTTCTAATTTTGCTAATTTCTTCGGTTTATTCAAAGTAAAAGGGAAGTCAACGAAAAGAGTATCCGATTGGAAGTTACTATTAACGTAGATATTATTATAAGTGACAATAGGAGCAGATGTAATACTCGAACTTGAGATATTACCGGTTCTGTCTGAGATTAGTGTATCCTTATCAGAGAAAACCATAATCCCCACAAGCGGTTTACCATTTGCTTCGTTTATGAGTACTGTTTTCTTCGCTGTTAGTGCCAGTGAGGATACTATCAGAACTATGACTATTATTATTTGCTTTTTCACTTTGTCCTCCAAGTTATATTTGCTTTATATATAGACTCAGTTAATGTAAGTTTGGTTACAAATATAGTCAAAAAAAATATCAGTAATGTATTTTGGCTCTATTTCTATTCAACTCCTAATGGAGTTGTTGTGTTTGTTAAACATCATTTACTACTAATATTGAACTGCTACGTGAGTTGCCTGGATCCTTCACTCACTTCGTTCGTTCAGGATGACGTATTTTCTTTGGCTTGGGAGGATTTGAGACGTATGCACTTCGACTACACTATTAGATTAGCATTCTAACAATAATTAAATTTGTAGATTATTAATCAGGTTAAATATCTGAACAACCAAGAGGAGTTTAGGTGAACTATTTCGACGTCTAAACTGTAGGGTTTATGCTGAG
>Ga0172380_10000385_pt1 | contig 88469 bp, 103 predicted proteins | sample Leawe162metaG_FD_119747 | JGI IMG/M metagenome (GOLD analysis project Ga0172380, IMG submission 119747) | Leachate microbial communities from a municipal landfill in Southern Ontario, Canada - Leachate well 162 metaG | ecosystem: Engineered > Solid waste > Landfill > Unclassified | place... | reverse complement strand
GTTCGATCATCGTATTCTCGATGCATCGACCCGTGAGATCGTGAATACGGCTAAACGTACCGGTGCTGAGGTTCGTGGTCCGATTCCGCTACCGACCCGCATTGAGCGTTTTACGGTCAACCGTTCGCCGCACATCGACAAGAAGAGCCGCGAGCAGTTCGAAATGCGGACGCACAAGCGGCTCCTCGACATCGTCGATCCGACGCCGCAGACGGTCGACGCATTGATGAAGCTTGATCTTGCCGCCGGCGTCGACGTCGAGATCAAACTTTAAACCAAGGTTTTTAAGGGCCCTCTGGCGGTAACGCGAATGGCCCCAACGATAGGAAGGAATGCACATGCGTTCCGGGGTAATTGCACAGAAGGTCGGCATGACCCGCATCTTTACCGATGCGGGCGAGCATGTCCCTGTGACCGTGCTGAGACTTGAGAACCTGCAGGTTCTCTCGCACCGCACGGTTGAAAAGAACGGCTACACCGCCATTCAGGTCGGTGGCGGAACACGTAAGCCTTCGCGGCTGACGAAAGCCGATCGCGGCACCTTCGCAAAGGCTGAAGTCGAGCCGAAGCGCAAGATCGCAGAGTTTCGTGTCAGTCCTGAGAACCTGATCGATGTGGGCGCCGAAATCACGGCCGACCACTTCGTTCCGGGTCAGTTTGTGGACGTGACGGGCACGACGCAGGGTAAAGGGTTTCAGGGCGCCATGAAGCGCTGGAACTTCGGCGGTCTGCGCGCAACGCACGGCGTCTCGGTTACGCACCGCGCGCATGGTTCGACCGGTCAGCGCCAGGACCCCGGCAAGGTGTTCAAGGGCAAGAAGATGGCCGGTCATATGGGCGACGAGCGCGTCACGACGCAGAACCTCGTCGTCGCCAAGATCGACAAGGCTCGCGGTCTCGTCATGGTGCGCGGAGCGGTTCCGGGCTCGAAGGGCGGTTGGGTCGTTGTCCGCGACGCGGTGAAGAAGGCGGCTCCGGCCGACCTGCCGAAACCCGGCGCATTCACGGCTCGCGGCGAAGCGAAGAAAGAAGGCGCGTGATGAAAGCTGAAGTCACGAACCTCGATGCCAGCAAGGCTGGCGACATCGATCTCGTCGACGAGATCTTCGGTCTCGAGGTCCGCAACGATCTCATTCACCGCATGGTGCGCTATCAGACACTGAAGCGCATGGCTGGCACGCATCACGCCCAGGATCGCTCGGAAGTTGCCGTCACCGGCAAGAAGATGACGAAGCAGAAGGGCACCGGCGGCGCTCGTCACGGCGACAAGTCGGCTCCGCAGTTTCGCGGCGGCGGCAAAGCGTTCGGTCCGAAGCCGCGTTCGCATGCCATCGAGATGCCGAAGAAGGTGCGCGCGCTCGCTCTCCGCCACGCTCTCTCTTCGAAGGCGAAGGCCGGCGAGATCGTCGTCATCGACAAGGCGACGTCGGAAGGTAAGACAGGTACGCTCAAGGCACAGTTTGCAAAGCTGTCGCTTGACAACGCACTGATCATCGACGGCGCCGAGCTCGAGCCGACGTTCGCACGCGCGGCGCGCAACATTCCGAATATCGACGTGCTTCCGGTTCAGGGCATCAACGTCTACGACATTCTCCGTCGTAGAAAGCTGGTGTTGACCCGCGCCGCCGTCGCAGCGCTGGAGGCGCGGTTCAAATGACGACGAAACGCTCCGCTTACGACGTCATCGTTGCTCCGGTCATCACCGAAAAGGCAACGCTTGCGTCCGAAGCCAACCAGGTGATCTTCAAGGTCAAGCCTGACGCGACGAAGACGGAAATCAAGAACGCGATCGAGACCCTGTTCAAGGTCAAGGTCAAGTCGGTGAACACGATCGTTCGCAAGGGCAAGCTGAAGGCGTTCCGCGGCGTCAAGGCCGTGTTGAGCGATACGAAGAGGGCCGTCGTAACGCTCGAGAGCGGTCATTCGATCGACGTGACGACAGGGCTCTAAGGGATAACGCATCATGGCGCTTAAGACATACAACCCGACGTCGCCCGGACGCCGCCACCTGATCCAGGTCGACAAGTCGACGCTGTGGAAGGGCAAGCCGGTCAAGGTTCTCGTCGAGGGCCTGACCAAGACTGGCGGCCGCAACAGCGATGGTCGCATCACGTCGCGCCACATCGGCGGCGGCGCCAAGCGTGCCTATCGCCGGATCGACTTCCGTCGTCGCAAATACGATGCGCCGGCGACTGTCGAGCGCCTCGAGTATGATCCGAACCGGACCGCATTCATTGCGCTGATCAAGTACCAGGACGGAACGCAGGCCTACATTCTTGCGCCGCAGCGCCTCGGCGTTGGCGACACGGTCGTCGCGGGAACGAAGGTCGACGTTAAGCCCGGCAATGCCATGCCGCTGGCCGCAATGCCGATCGGCACCATCGTCCACAACGTCGAAATGAAGCCCGGCAAGGGTGGTCAGATCGCGCGTTCCGCTGGCTCGTTCGTGCAGCTCGTCGGTCGTGATTCAGGCTTCGCCGTTCTTCGCCTCAACTCGGGCGAGACGCGCAAGGTCAGTGCCGAATGCATGGCGACAGTCGGCGCGGTGTCGAACCCTGATCATATGAACACCGTGGTCGGCAAGGCGGGCCGCACGCGCTGGCTCGGCCGTCGCCCGACGGTTCGCTCGATTGCAATGAACCCGGTCGATCACCCCAACGGCGGTCGTACCAAGGGCGGCAAGCACTGGGCGACGCCCTGGGGCAAGCCGACCAAGGGCTTCAAGACGCGCAAGAACAAGACCACGACGAAATACATCGTACGCTCGCGCCAAAAGGCGAAGAAGTAGCGGCGAACTGAAGGAGATTCGACTTTGACACGTTCAGTTTGGAAAGGCCCGTTCGTCGACGGCTATATCCTGAAGAAGGCGGATAAGTCGCGCGCGTCGGGGCGCAACGAGGTGATCAAGGTGTGGAGCCGCCGCTCCACCATCCTGCCTCAGTTCGTCGGCCTGACCTTCGGCGTGCACAACGGCCTGAAGCACATTCCGGTCGCCGTGACGGAAGACATGATCGGCCACAAGTTCGGGGAATTCGCACCGACCCGCATTTTCCACGGGCACGGCGGCGATAAGAAAGCGGTGAAGAGATAATGGGCAAGCCTAGCCATCAGCGGCGCCTCGCGGATACCGAGGCCCAGGCGGTTGCGAAGTCGCTGCGCATCTCGCCGCAGAAGCTCAATCTTGTCGCGGGATTGATCCGGGGCAAGAAGGTCGATAAGGCCCTCGCCGAACTCGAGTTCAGCGAGAAGCGCATTGCGGGCGATGTCCGCAAATGCGTGATGAGCGCCGTCGCCAATGCCGAGAACAACCATTCGCTCGACGTCAACGATCTGATCGTCGCCGAAGCCTACGTCGGCAAGAACCTCACCTTGAAGCGCTTCCATGCCCGTGGCCGCGGTCGCGGCTCGGCGATCCTGAAGCCCTTCTCGCAGCTGACTGTCGTCGTTCGTCAGGTCGAAGAGGAAAAGGCCGAGACGAAGAAAGCCGCGAAGAAGCCGGCTGCCGACAAGGCTCAGGCGAAGTCCAAGGAGGCCAAGTAATATGGGTCAAAAAGTCAATCCCGTCGGCCTTCGCGTTGGCATCAACCGCACCTGGGACAGCCGCTGGTTCGCGGCCCGTGGGGAATACAGCAAGCTGCTGCACGAAGATCGCGCCATCCGCGATCACATCATGAAGGAGCAGCGCGAGGCGGGCATTTCGAAGGTCGTCATCGAGCGCCCGCACAAGAAGTGCCGCGTGACGGTTCAGACCGCGCGTCCCGGCATCCTGATCGGCAAGAAGGGCGAGAAGATCGAACGCCTGCGCGCCGACCTCGCGAAGCTGACGAGCTCGGAAGTTCACCTGAACATTCTCGAGATCCGCAAGCCCGAGATCGATGCAACGCTGATCGCCGAAGGCATCGCCCAGCAGCTCGAGCGCCGCGTTGCGTTCCGCCGTGCGATGAAGCGCGCCGTTCAGTCGGCTCTGCGTCTCGGCGCCGTCGGCATTCGTATCAACGTCGCCGGCCGTCTTGGCGGCGCGGAAATCGCGCGTACGGAATGGTATCGCGAAGGCCGCGTGCCGCTGCACACGCTGCGCGCCGACATCGACTTCGGCTACGGCGTTGCCCGCACCGCCTATGGCATCATCGGCATCAAGGTCTGGGTGTTCAAGGGCGAGATCATCGAGCACGACCCGATGGCCGCCGACAAGAAGCTTGCTGAGATGCAGGAAAGCGGCGCACCGCGCCCGCGTCGCGACGATGGCGATCGTCAGGATCGCGGCAATCGCCGCCCCGGACGTGGCGGACGTGGTGGTGGACGTGGCGGTCCCGGATCAGGCGGCAGCGCTCCAGCAGCGTCAGACGCCGGATCATCGACGCCGGAAGCGTAAGGACCCGAGAGGCACTTAAGATATGCTGCAACCGAAACGGACGAAGTTCCGCAAACAGTTCAAGGGTCGCATTCACGGCGCCGCCAAGTCGGGCACGACGCTCGCCTATGGCGAAGTCGGCTTGAAGGCGATGGAGCCGGAGCGCTTGACCGCGCGCCAGATCGAAGCCGCACGCCGCGCCATCGCACGTCATACCAAGCGTGCCGGCCGCATGTGGCTGCGCATCTTCCCGGATGTGCCGGTGTCGAAGAAGCCGGCGGAAGTTCGCATGGGTTCGGGCAAGGGTTCGCCGGAGCTGTGGGTGGCTCGCGTGAAGCCGGGCCGCATCATCTTCGAACTCGGTGGCGTGAACCAGCAGATTGCCAAGGAAGCTTTGATCCTTGGCGCCGCCAAGCTACCGATTAAAACGCGCGTCGTAACGCGTCTCGAATAGGAGTTGAGGAACAGCCGTGGCCGACGAATTCAAAGGCATGTCGCTCGATCAGCTCGACGACCAGCTGGTGAAGCTCAAGAAGGAGCAGTTCAACCTGCGCTTTCAACGGGCTTCAGGTCAGCTTGAGAACACCGCGCGCATCCGGGTTATCCGCCGCGATATCGCGCGTATTAAAACTGAGGCGAGCGCTAAGCGCGCTGGCAGCGTCAGAAAAGGCGCGTGAGGGAGATATAGATTATGCCGAAGCGCGTGTTGCAGGGTGTGGTGGTATCCGACAAGAACGACAAGACCATCGTCGTTCAGGTTGAGCGCCGCTATACGCATCCCCTGCTGAAGAAAACGGTGCGCCGTACGAAAAAGTACCACGCACACGACGAGCAGAATTCGTTCAAGGTTGGCGACCAGGTCTCGATTGAAGAGACGCGGCCGATTTCCAGGAACAAACGTTGGATCGCGATTACTCAGTGAGGCATTAGCCTCGCTCTCACGCGGTTCGATATGAGAGCGCTTTTGAAGCCGTAGGAGCGTTGGGAGATTTCCCAAGACCCCGCGAGCCCAAAGGCAAACAAGAATAGGGCTTCGGACGAAGCCGAAAGAGAAGGAACGACGCGATGATCCAGATGGAGAGCAATCTCGACGTCGCCGACAACTCGGGCGCGCGCCGCGTTCAGTGCATCAAAGTGCTGGGTGGCTCGAAACGCAAGTACGCGACCGTCGGCGATACCATCGTCGTATCCGTGAAGGAGGCGATCCCGAAAGGCCGCGTCAAGAAGGGCCAGGTGATGAAAGCCGTCATCGTCCGTGTCGCGAAGGGCATTCGCCGCGCCGACGGTTCGCTGATCCGCTTCGACCGCAACGCCGCCGTGCTGATCAACGCCAACGGCGAACCGGTCGGGACCCGCATCTTCGGACCCGTGACGCGTGAGCTTCGCGCCAAGAACCACATGAAGATCGTATCGCTTGCGCCGGAGGTTCTCTGATGTCGGCTTCTAAAATTAAAAAGGGCGACAAGGTCGTCGTCCTCGCCGGCCGCGACAAAGGCAAGAGCGGCGAAGTCATCGAGGTGCGCCCCAGCGAGCGTCGTGCGCTTGTTCGCGGTGTCAACATGGTGCGTCGCCATCAGCGTCAGTCCGCGAGCCAGGAAGGCGGCATTATTTCGAAAGAAGGTCCCATCGACCTGTCGAACATTGCAGTCGAGGACCCGAAGGACGGCAAGCCGACCCGCGTCGGCTTCAAGATCTTGACCGACGGCAAGAAGGTCCGCATCGCAAAACGCTCGGGCGAGCAGATCCCGGAGAAGAACTAGGCCATGGCTGAGAAAGACAAACCAGCGAAAGCTGCAAAGCCGCAAGGCGCGGCTGCCCAGGGCGGCGCGAAGAAGGCGAAAGCCGCGAAGGCCGCTGCCTCCGAACCGCGCGCTCCCGCAGCGCCGCGTCCGAAGGACTACAAGCCTCGTCTCAAGACGCATTACGAGAAGGTCGTCCGCGACGCGCTGAAAGAAAAGTTCGGCTACGCGAACGTCATGCAGATTCCACGTCTCGAAAAGATCGTGATCAATATGGGCGTCGGCGAAGCCGTCAACGACCGCAAGAAGGTCGACAACGCAGCGACCGATCTTGGATTGATCGCCGGTCAGAAGCCTGTCGTGACGCGCGCCCGCAAGGCGATCGCGACCTACAAGTTGCGCGAAGGCATGGCGATTGGCGCCAAGGTCACGCTGCGCGGCGACCGCATGTATGAATTCCTCGACCGGTTCGTCACGATCGCGCTGCCGCGCGTGAAGGACTTCCGCGGCTTGAACCCGAAGAGCTTCGACGGTCGCGGCAACTATGCGACCGGCCTCAAGGAGCATCTGGTGTTCCCCGAGATCGATTATGACAAGGTCGACAACGTTCTGGGTCTCGACGTGATCGTTTGCACGACGGCCCATACCGATGACGAAGCCCGCGAATTGCTCAAGGGCTTCAACTTCCCGTTCCGCAGCTAGAGGACCTCGGCACAAAGCCGAAAGGCCTTTGGAGGAGAAGAAATGGCAAAGACCAGTTCGATCGAAAAGAATAACCGCCGGCGCGCGATGGCGCTGGCACAGGCTCCGAAGCGCAAGCGCCTCAAAGAGCTTGCCAAGGACAAGACGAAGACGCCGGAAGAGCGCTTCGCCGCGAGGCTGAAGCTCGCGGAGATGCCGCGTAACGGCTCGCAGGTTCGCGTCCGCAATCGCTGTGAAATCACCGGCCGCCCGCGCGGCAACTACCGCAAGCTCAAGATGTGCCGCAACCAGCTCCGTGAGCTGGCGAGCCAGGGGCGTATCCCGGGCATGGTCAAGTCGAGCTGGTAAAAGGAACGCACCATGTCCGTGAATGATCCGTTGGGCGATATGCTGACACGAATCCGGAACGCGCAGATGCGCCGCCGGCCGAAGGTCGCGACACCTGCTTCAAGCCTGCGCGCGCGCGTCCTCGACGTGCTCGCCGAAGAGGGCTACATCCGTGGTTACAGCCGCGTCGAGCTCAAGGGCGAAGTCCCGCAGTTCGAAATCGAGCTGAAGTATTATAATGGCCAGCCTGCGATCCGTGAAATCTCGCGGATATCGAAGCCAGGCCGTCGTGTGTATTCGCCGGTCAAGGATATTCCGACGGTGGCCAACGGCTTGGGCGTTGCAATCCTGTCGACCCCGAAGGGCGTGATGTCGGACTCGAAGGCGCGCGAAGCGAACGTCGGCGGCGAAGTCATCTGCAGCATCTTCTAAGGCTATGGCCGGCATGCCGGCCGAACGAAACAAGGTTTTGAGAAGTCATGTCGCGCATCGGTAAAAAACCCGTCCCCGTCCCGTCCAATGTGACGGCGACGATCAGCGGCCAGACGGTGAAGATGAAAGGTCCGAAAGGCGAACTCGCCTTTACGATCCCTGACGCCTTGAAGGTGCAGCGTACGGACGAGGGGATCGATATTTCGCTCCTCGAGGATTCGAAGCTCGCACGTTCGAAGTGGGGTATGTCGCGGACGCAGATCGCGAACCTCATCAAGGGCGTTACTGACGGCTACAGCCAAGATCTCGAGATCCATGGCGTCGGCTTCAAGGCGGCAATGAAGGGCAAGGACACGTTGACCCTTTCGGTCGGCTACAGCCACGACGTCGTGCTGAAGATCCCGGCCGGTGTCGAAGTCAAGGTTGGCGGCGCCAAGCAGGAATTACTGTCGGTGTCGGGCATCGACAAGCAGGCCGTGGGCGAGATGGCGTCGGTGATCCGCGCGTCTCGCAAGCCTGAGCCCTATCAGGGCAAGGGCGTGCGCTATAAGGGCGAATATATCTTCCGCAAGGAAGGCAAGAAGAAGTAGGAACGGCAGCGATGGCCAACATCAACGATAAATTTCTGAACCGCAGGGCGCGCGTTCGCCGGTCTTTGAGGAAGAGCGCGAACGGTCGTCCCCGGCTTTCGATTCACCGCTCGTCTGAGAACATCTATGCTCAGGTGATCGACGACGTGAAGGGCGTGACGCTCGCCGCGGCTTCGACGCTCGAGAAGGACGTCAAGAGCTCGGGCAAGACTGGCGCCGACAAGGCCGCGGCCGCGGCCGTCGGCAAGCTCGTCGCCGAACGTGCCGTCAAGGCCGGCGTAACCGAGGTCATTTTCGATCGCGGCGGCTTTCTGTTTCATGGGCGCGTGAAAGCGCTCGCCGATGCCGCCCGCGATGGCGGATTGAAGTTTTAAAGATCCGAGAGGAACGAAATCGTGGCACGTGGACCCCAGAGAGACCGTGGCAGAGACCGCGAGGAGCGCGACAGCGAGTTCACCGATAAGCTGGTGCACATCAATCGCGTCGCCAAGGTCGTCAAGGGCGGCAAGCGTTTCGGCTTCGCTGCGCTTGTCGTCGTCGGCGATCTGAAGGGTCGCGTCGGCTTCGGTCATGGCAAGGCACGTGAAGTGCCTGAAGCCATCCGCAAGGCGACGGAAGGCGCGAAACGCAATCTTCTCCGCGTGCCGCTGCGCGACGCACGCACGCTGCATCACGACAGCGTCGGCCGCCACGGATCGGGCAAGGTCTTGCTCCGCGCGGCGCCTGCCGGTACGGGCATCATCGCGGGCGGTGCCATGCGCGCCGTGTTCGAGATGGTCGGCGTGCATGACGTCGTCGCCAAGTCGATGGGCTCGACGAACCCCTACAACGTCGTTCGCGCAACCTTCGACGCTCTCAAAGCGCAGGAAAACCCTCGCGCTGTTGCGGCCCGCCGCAACAAGAAGGTTTCCGACATCGTGTCGCGTCGCCGTGACGGCTCGGCTGCCGCCGATGCCGGCGCCGACGCCTAAGAGAAATGGCGGAGTGGCCGAAGCGCCGCTTCACAAATGGACTTGAGGTAACGATATGGCGGCTAAGAAGACGATCACATTGGAGCAGGTTCGCAGCGCGAATCGTCGCCCCGAGCGGCAGACCGAGACGCTGATTGGTCTCGGCCTCAATAAACTTGGCCGCACATCGACGCTCGAAGATACGCCGGCCGTGCGTGGCATGCTGAAGAAAGTTCAGCATCTCGTGCAGGTCGTAGAAGGGAAATAACGACTATGCGGCTCAACGGCATCAAAGATAACCCTGGCGCCAAGAAAACGCGCGTCCGCATCGGTCGCGGTATCGGCTCTGGCCTCGGCAAGATGGGCGGACGCGGCGGTAAAGGCCAGACGGCCCGGACCGGCGTTGCGATCGGCGGCTTCGAAGGCGGTCAGATGCCGCTTCATCGTCGTTTGCCGAAGCGCGGCTTCAATAAGTGGCGTCCGCAGGATTTCAACGAGATCAACGTCGGTTCGCTGCAGCAGGCCATCGACGACAAGCGTCTCGACGGATCGAAGCCGCTCGATCTCGCCGCGCTGATCGCGGCAGGTATTGTCCGCCGCCCCAAGGACGGCGTGCGCTTGCTTGGTGATGGTGAGATCAAGGCGAAGATCTCGATCACGGTCAATCATGTGACGGCGAAGGCGAAAGCTGCCGTCGAAAAGGCTGGCGGCAGCATCAGCGTCATCGAACGCAAGGTGCTCGCGGCCGACGAGGAAAAGCGTAAGAAATCGGCGGCCAAGAAGGCAGCTTCGGGCAAGAAGCCGGCCACAAAAACCGAGGAATAACGGTCGCGCGGAAGACGATAGCGCTTCGTCTTCCGTGTGCTCGTATCCGGACTTTGAGTTCGCGCGTGAAGGCGGGGATCAGGTCCAGGCTGGCGTGTTGCTTCCATCGGCATCACGGTGGCGCTTAGGAGAAGACAGCAATGGTTTCCGCTGCCGAGCAGCTCGCTTCGAACCTGAATTTTAGCGCTTTCGCGAAGGCGGAAGACCTGAAGCGGCGCCTGTGGTTCACCCTGGGCGCCCTCATCGTCTATCGCCTCGGCACCTTCATCCCGATGCCCGGCATCAATCCGGCGGCGTTCGCGGAGACGTTCAAGTCGCAGTCCGGCGGCATTCTCGGCATGTTCAACATGTTCTCCGGCGGTGCGCTGGAGCGGCTCGCGATCTTCGCGCTGAACATCATGCCGTACATCTCGGCGTCGATCATCATGCAGTTGATGACGTCGATCTCGCCGAAGCTCGAAGCCTTGAAGAAGGAAGGCGAGGCGGGCCGCAAGCAGATCAACCAATATACGCGCTATCTGACGGTCATTCTGGCGGCGCTTCAAGCCTACGGCATCGCTGTCGGCCTCGAGGGCTCGCAGAACTCGGCCGGCGGGGTCGTGCTCGATCCTGGCGTGTTCTTCCGTGCGACGACGGTTATTACGCTGGTCGGCGGTACCGTATTCCTGATGTGGCTCGGCGAGCAGGTGACGCAGCGCGGCGTCGGCAACGGCACGTCGCTGATCATTTTTGCCGGTATTATCGCGGGACTTCCGGGGGCCGTCGTGCAGCTTTTCGAGCTGTCGCGCACAGGCTCGATTTCGCCGGCGATCCTGGTGTTCTTCATCGTGCTGGCCCTCGCCGTCGTCGCGGCGATCGTGTTCTGCGAGCAAGCCCAGAGACGTTTGCTGGTGCAGTATCCGAAGCGCCAGGTCGGCAACAAGATGTTCCAGGGCGAAGCCTCGCATCTGCCGTTGAAGCTCAACCCATCGGGCGTCATTCCGCCGATCTTTGCCTCCTCGCTGCTGTTGCTGCCGATCACCGTCGCGCAGTTCACCGCGGGACAGGGGCCGGAATGGCTGAACACCGCCGTCGCGATGCTTGGCAGCGGACAGCCGCTGCACCTCGCGATCTATGCGGCGATGATCATCTTCTTTACGTTCTTCTACACGGCTGTCGTCATCAATCCGAAAGAGACTGCCGACAACCTCAGAAAGTACGGTGGTTTTCTGCCCGGCATCCGCCCCGGCGAGAAGACGGCGGAGTACATCGACTATGTGATGACTCGCATTACCGTCGTCGGTGCGCTTTACTTGGCGGCGGTCTGCGTCCTGCCTGAAATTCTGACTTCGTACGCTGGCATCCCACTCTACTTCGGCGGCACCTCGCTGCTGATCGCGGTCAGCGTGACGATGGATACGGTTTCCCAGGTTCAGGGCCATCTCATCGCCCAGCAATACGAAGGCCTGATCAAGAAGGCCAAGCTTCGTGGGACGCGCCGATGATCCTGATGCTGCTTGGCCCGCCCGGTGCGGGCAAAGGAACTCAGTCTCAGCTCATTTCCGAGAAGCTCGGAATTCCTCAGCTCTCGACCGGCGACATGCTGCGTGCGGCCGTCAAGGCGGAAACGCCCGTCGGTCTTAAGGCGAAACAGGTCATGGCCTCGGGCGGCCTCGTCAACGACGAGATCGTCATCGGCATCATCGCGGACCGGATTTCCGAGTCCGACTGCAGCAAGGGCTTCATCCTGGACGGCTTTCCGCGGACGCTCGCCCAGGCCGACGCCCTCGATAAGCTCCTGAAATCCAAGAGCCGCAAGATTGACTGCGTGATCGAACTCAAGGTCGATGACAGCAAGTTGGTCGACCGCATCGAGTGCCGGGCGCGCGAAACGCTTGCGGCTGGCGGTACGGTTCGCGCCGACGATAACGCCGAGGCGCTGAAAATACGGTTGATGGCCTACTATCGCGAGACGGCACCCATCACCGGTTACTACTTTGCCCATGGCTTGCTGAAATCGATCGATGGAATGGCGCCGATCGGGACGGTCAGCCAGCAAATCAATGAAATTCTGAGCGAATTTCAGGTGGCTTAAGGTAAAAAGCGCGCATTGACGGAAGGGAGCGACCGAGCTAAAACAGCCCACTTTTCTTTAGGGCTCAACTTGATCCGGACCTGGGCGTTAGCTCCGGTTTCGCGATCGTTGCGCCTATTGGCTTTTGAGGATTGGCATGGACGCAGCAACGCGTCCCGGTAGCTTCAGAAATCGAAATTCGACCAGACACGTTTAAGCACGACGAAACAAAACGACAAGATAACGTCAGGAGACTGAAGTGGCCCGCATCGCAGGCGTCAACATTCCCACCGGCAAGCGTGTTGAAATCGCGCTGCGCTACATCCACGGCATCGGCCCCAAATTCTCGAAAGAGATTTGTGAGAAGTGCAACATCCCGGCGGAGCGCCGCGTCAACCAGCTGACGGACGCCGAGGTTCTGCAGATCCGCGAAGCCATCGACCGCGATTATACGGTCGAAGGCGATCTTCGCCGCGAAGTGCAGACGAACATCAAGCGTCTGATGGACCTCGGTTGCTATCGCGGCCTGCGTCACCGCAAGGGCCTTCCGGTCCGCGGCCAGCGCACGCACACGAACGCCCGCACCCGCAAGGGCAAGGCCGTTCCGATCGCCGGCAAGAAGAAGGCGACGAAGTAGTTCGGCGCGTTATCGCATTCGCACCTCCGTCGAGGCGCATAAACTGAATTTCGCCTCGGCATCGGAGAGGCTTGGAGTAACGAACGCAAATGGCTAAAGAAGCAACTGCAGGGCGCGGCAAAGTCAAAAAGCGCGAGAAGAAGAACATTACGTCGGGCGTCGCTCACGTGAATGCTTCCTTCAACAACACGATGATCACGATCACGGATGCCCAAGGCAACACGATCGCCTGGTCGTCGTCGGGCACGAAGGGCTTCAAGGGCTCGCGCAAGTCGACGCCGTATGCCGCGCAGATGGCCGCTGAAGACGCCGGCCGCAAGGCGCAGGAGCACGGCATGAAGGTGCTCGAAGTCGAAGTTTGCGGTCCGGGCTCGGGTCGTGAATCGGCGCTGCGCGCGTTGCAGTCCGTTGGTTTTCAGATCACCTCGATCCGCGACGTGACGCCGATCCCGCACAACGGTTGCCGGCCGCGCAAGCGCCGCCGCGTCTAAGAGATTCGCGCGCGCGCCGCTTTCCGGCGCGCTGACGCATGTTACCGCTTAAGAGATTCCGCGGCCCGCTCCCCCGTCCGCGCAAAATTGACGAGGTATCTCGTGAACGTTCTGCAGAAGAACTGGCAAGACCTGATCAAGCCGTCGAAGCTTGAAATCCAGACCGGCCGCGATCGCTCGCGCATCGCGACAGTTGTCGCAGAGCCGCTCGAGCGCGGCTTCGGTATGACGCTGGGCAACGCACTTCGCCGCGTGCTGCTGTCGTCGCTGCAAGGCGCCGCCATTAAGACGGTGCAGATCGACGGCGTGCTGCATGAGTTCTCGTCGGTCCCGGGCGTCCGTGAGGATGTGACGAACATCATCATGAACATCAAGGAAATCGCGCTGCGCATCCACTCGGAAGGCGTGAAGCGCATGGTGCTGAAGAAGGAAGGCGCCGGCCCCGTCACCGCGGGCGACATCGAAGCGTCGTCAGAAGTCGAAGTTCTGAATCCCGAGCACGTGATCTGCCACCTCGACCAGGGCGCATCGATCCGCATGGAATTCACGGCCGACATGGGCAAGGGCTATGTCGCTTCCGACCGCAACCGTCCGGAAGACGCGCCGATCGGGCTGATCCCGGTCGACAGTCTCTATTCGCCGGTGAAGAAGATTTCCTATAAGGTCGAAAACACGCGCGAGGGTCAGATCCTCGATTACGATAAGCTGACCATGGTCGTCGAGACGGACGGCTCGGTTCGTCCCGAGGATGCGGTCGCGCTCGCCGCGCGTATCCTTCAGGATCAGCTCGCGGTCTTCATCAACTTCGAAGAGCCGAAGAAGGCACAGGAAGAGCAGCGTCATCCGGAGCTGGCATTCAATGCCGCGCTTCTCAAGAAGGTCGACGAGCTCGAGCTTTCGGTGCGTTCGGCGAACTGCTTGAAGAACGACAACATCGTTTATATCGGCGACCTGATCCAGAAGACGGAAGCCGAGATGCTGCGCACGCCGAACTTCGGGCGCAAGTCGCTCAACGAGATCAAGGAAGTTCTGGCCACGATGGGTCTGCATCTTGGCATGGAAGTGCCGAACTGGCCGCCGGACAACATCGACGAGCTGGCGAAGCGTTTCGAAGACCAGTACTGAGGAAATCTACCGCGCTCGGCTTCCGGAACGGGAGTCGCCGAGAGCAAACCAAACTACCGCGCTCGGCGGCCGGCTCCCGGAATGGGAGTCGCCGAGCGCAAACTAAGAGAAGGCGAAGGTGAGGCCATAGAACCTCCCGCGCCGAACCGGACTGCAAAAGCGGCTGGTAATCCAAGCTTGCGGCATGCGCCGCAGGCCAACAATGTAAGGATGAAGACACGATGCGACACAAGAAACTCGGCCGCCGTTTCGGGCGCCACGTCGGGCACCGCCAGGCAATGTTCTCGAACATGGCCGCAGCCCTCATCAAACACGAACAGATCATCACGACGCTGCCGAAGGCGAAAGACCTGAAGCGCGTCGTAGACAAGTACATCACGCTGGCCAAGCGCGGTGACTTGAACTCGCGCCGTCTCGCCGTTGCACGCCTCCGCGACGAGGATATGGTCAAGAAGCTCTTCGACGTTCTGGCGGCGCGCTACAAAGATCGTAATGGCGGCTATACCCGCGTGCTGAAGGCCGGCTTCCGTTATGGCGACGCGTCGCCTCGCGCGGTCATCGAACTCGTCGATCGCGACGAGAGCGTGAAGGGCGCCGAGGATAAAGCCCGCCACGAGAAGATGCTCGCCGAGCAGGCCAGCGCCAACTGATCGCCAAGCGCGGTCTTTCAGAGCGCCGACTTTAAGAATTTCCGAAAACCCCGGCAGCGCACGCCGGGGTTTTTGCTTTTGCGCGCGCCGCTCATTGCGATTGTGCTTCTTGGCGATTGCCCTTGTTGCGCCGTTCTGGCGAAATATCCGTGCGCATGCTGCGTATGGCGCGGCGGTCATGGGGTTGAGGCGCGATGCCAACGGAAGCACCGGTTGTCGTGACGGGCGCGTCAGGCCTTGTTGCGAAGTATGTCATCGGCGAATTCCTGAAGCGCGGCTATCAGGTCCGAGGCACTGTCCGGCGAATGGAAAAGGCGGATAGTGTGCGTCGCGCCGTGATGCGGCTCGGCTGCGATCCGGCAGGGCTTTCATTCGCAGTCGCCGATCTTAATGGCGATGCCGGCTGGGATGACGCCGTCGCGGCCGCCGGCATCGTTGTGCACACGGCGTCCCCGTTTCCCATTGCGCAGCCCGACGATCCGGACGAGGTGATCCGTCCGGCGCGCGACGGCACGCTCCGCGTTCTTAAAGCGGCGACGCGCGTGCAGGTCAAACGGCTGGTGCTGACGTCCTCGTCCGTCGCGATTTTCTACGCAAGCGGCCTGCCGTCCGGGCACATCTATTCCGAAGACGATTTCACTGATGAAACGCGCTCCGATCTGACGCCCTATATCAAGTCGAAGACGATCGCGGAAAAAGCGGCTTGGCAGTTCGTCAAGGCAACCTCGGGTGCGCCCGAGCTGGCGGTGATCAATCCGGCGTTCGTGCAGGGTCCGGCGCTCGATGACGATCTTTCGACGTCGCACGACCTTTTCCGGCTAATGGCGCGCGGGCTTTATCCGGCTGCGCCGCGCATCCGCTTTCCCGTCACCGACGTCCGCGACGTTGCGGCGGCGCATGCCGAGGCCGCGCTCAGGCCGGATGCTGCGGGAAAACGCTTTCTCATCGGCGAGGGTCATCTTCGCCTTTATGAGCTTGGCCGGATCCTGGCGCGGGAGCTGCCTGACCTTCGCGGCAAGGTGCCGAAGTTCGAACTCCCCGACGTTGCGGTGCGCGCGCTGGCCGTGTTCGACAAGCGGCTGCGGACGATCTTGCCGGAGCTTGGCGAACAGAAAGATTACACAAATGCAAGGGTTCGGACGGACCTGGGGTTGAGCCTCAGGAGCGCCGACGACGCCGTGACGGCGGCCGTCCAATCATTACGAGACCTTAGGTTGATCTGACGCGCGAACCCTACATATTCCTCTGCGATACGAGTCTGGCCGCCGCCCATGTGCCGGGACGGTTCCTTCAATCGCGCTCATGTGGAGCATTCGGATGACGATGAGAAAACGGGTCGTGATGATCGGCCTCGCGGCCGTGGCGGGCATTCTCGCGCTCGCGCCCAAGGCTCCTACGGGCACAGCGGCGGCGCAGGAGAAGGTCGCGCCGCAATCGCGTGAGGCCATCCAGTATTCCTACGCGCCGATCGTCCGCAAGGCGACGCCCGCCGTCGTCAACGTCTACGTCCGCACCCACGTGCAGACGGTCGCGTCGCCCTTTGCGAACGATCCGTGGTTTCGCCGTTTCTTCGGCGATGCCTTCGGTCAGCCGACCGAGCGCGTCATGAGTTCGCTCGGCTCCGGCGTGATCGTCAATCCGGACGGCCTGGTCGTCACCAATAATCACGTCGTCAGAGGCCGCGGCGAGACGGAAATCCGGGTGGCGCTGTCGGATCGTCGCGAATACGACGCGAAAGTCATCAGCAAGGACGAGAAGGCCGACATCGCCGTCCTGAAAATCGAAGGCGGCGACGGCAAGTTTCCGTTTCTGCAGTTCGACGATTCAGACCGGCTCGAGGTTGGCGATCTCGTGCTCGCGATCGGCAATCCGTTCGGCGTCGGTCAAACCGTGACGAGCGGGATTGTCTCGGCGCTGTCGCGATCGGAAATGGCGGAATCGGATAGCCAGGTTTTCATTCAGACCGACGCCGCGATCAATCCGGGTAACTCCGGCGGCGCGCTGATCGATATGGATGGCCGCCTCGTCGGCATCAACACGATGATCTATTCGCAGTCGGGCGGATCGGTCGGCATCGGGTTCGCCATTCCGTCGAACCTCGTGCGCGTCTACGCCGAAAGCGCCGCGAACGGTCGCAAGGTCGAGCGCCCTTGGGTCGGTGCGAAGCTCGAAGCGATGTCTCACGATTTTGCGGAGGGGCTCGGTCTCAATCGCGTCTCGGGCGCCGTCGTGACGCGGCTCTACAATAAAGGACCGGCAACGGATGCGGGCTTGCGCGAGGGCGACGTCATCACCAACGTCGACGGTGTCGAAGTCGCCGATGCCCGTGCGGTCTACTATCGGCTGGCGACCAAAGGCATCGGCCAGACGGCGCATCTCAGCGTCATTCGCAAGAGCAAGCCGATCGACATCGCGTTGCCTCTGGTCGTCGCGCCGAAACCGGAGAAGGACGACGCGCGAAATCTCTCGGGCAACAATCCGCTCGATGGCGCGCGCGTTTCCAACATCCTGCCGTCCGTCGCCGATGAACTCAGTATCGACGAGACCGAAGGCGTGGTGATCACGTCGGTGCGCAACGGATCGGTGGCGCAAAGCCTCGGATTCCAGCCGGGCGACATCATCGTTTCGATCGGCGACAAGAAAATCCTCAACGTCATCGACGCCGAGCAGGCAGTCGCAGTGCGTCAGCGCATGTGGCAGGTTGCGGTCCGGCGCGGTAATCGCACGATGCAGCTTCAGGTTCCGGGGTGAGGGCCGCTGGCCGTCGCGCTAAACCTTCTGGAAAAGCTGATAGGCCGCGAAGCAGAGAATAACCGACAGGAACAGGCGCAGGAGCCAATCCGGCAATCGGCCCGTCAGGCGCGAGCCGATGGCGATGCCGGGGATCGAGCCGACAAGCAGCAGCCCCAGCAATTCGAAACTCGTATTGCCAATCGACATGTGGCCAAGTCCGGAGACGAGCGTCAGCGGCACGGCGTGCACGATGTCGGTGCCGATCAAGCGACGCGTCCGGAGCGTCGGATAGAGAAGCGTCAGGATGACGACGCCGATCGCGCCGGCGCCGACGGATGTCAGCGTCACGATCGAGCCGAGGCAGACGCCGAGGAGAAGCGTCGGCAGATGACGCACGGGAACGTCGATCGGGTCGGCCACCTGAGCGCCGCGCCGTGTGATGATCGGGTACAAAAGGATCGCGAGTGAACTGATCACAAGGGCCGCGATCAGCGCATACTTGATGAATACCGCGAGGCGCGCGGTATCGGGATCAAGCAGGTGCAAGACGGCCAGCATTGCGAGCGAGCCTGGAACGCTGCCCGCCGCGAGCCATCCGACGAGCCGCCAGTTGACGTTGCCGAAGTTGTGGTGCGGCCAGGCGGCGGACGCTTTCGTGATCGACGCAAACAGCAGGTCGGTGCCGACCGCGAGCGCCGGAGCGATGCCGATCTTCGTGATTAGAAACGGCGTCATCAGCGAGCCGGCGCCGACGCCCGTCAATCCGACCAGAAATCCGACGACGAAGCCGCCGGAGATGATCATGGGCCAAAGTGTTTGCAGATCGACGTCAGGCATCACGGTCCGAACAAAATGAGAGAGGTTGAGGTACGCGAGAATAGCGAGGTCTGCAATTGCAGAATCCTCGCTGTTTTAATTGTCATGGCGATGTGGTGGTCGTGTTCTCGCGTTCCTTCGGCGCAATAGGAGCGGTTTAGAGTCCTGGGTCCATCCCGTCGTCGAGCGGTGGCGGCGGCTCGATGGCGACGGAAACACCCGCGGAGCGCAGAATGATCGCGACTTCGTTCGCGCGGCGCATGAACTCTTCCCGATCCTTGGAACTCAGCGAGAGATCGCGATTCAAGCCGTTGGCCAGCATATCCCGTCGCAGTACGAAGTGACCTTCGGACGGGGCTTCGGCCTTGGCATCGACGGACGTCGCGATGCCACCTGCGACGGTCGCACCGGAAACAGCATCGATCAGTAGAAGCGTGCCAGTCTCCGGCGTCTCGGAGAAAACGTCGATTGCGGCAGCGCGGCCGAGGGAAATTTTTGCAATGGCGATGTCGTTCGCCGAGCAGGCGCGTGCGGGGCGGGACGCCATCGTCTCGAGGTCGAGCAGGGCTTTGATCTCGATGTTGGATACCGGAATCAAGTCCGTCGATGTGCGAACCAGATAGCCGGCGGTCGGGCTGAATGCGTCTTCCGACAGCCAGACGAAGCGCGCTTCGAGCGTCTGCGCCGCAACGGGACGCATTTCCGGCGTCGACAGGACGGCGCCGCGCGAGACATCGATATCAACGTCAAGCTGCAGCGAAACCGCTTCACCGGCCGAGGCGGTTTGCAGGTCGCGATCGAAGGTCGCGATGCGGACGACCTTGCCACTGGCGTTGCTCAACACGTCGGTGACGGTATCGCCGACTTTGACCGTCCCGGAGGTGACGGTGCCGGCAAGGCCGCGGAAATCCTGGCCGTCGCGAAGCACCATCTGCACCGGAAAGCGGAACACGGAGCCCGCTTCGCTCACTCGGCTCGGCACTTTTTCGAGATGTTGGATGAGCGTCGGTCCCGAATACCAGCTCATGTTGGTCGACGGCGCGGAAACGTTGTCGCCGAAAACGGCCGAGAGAGGAATCGTGGCCGAATCCCAGAAATTGAATTTCCAGCAAAGCGTGCGGAAGTCGGCTTCGATCTTGCGGAACACGTCTTCCGACCAGCCGACGAGATCCATCTTGTTGACGGCGAGAACGACATGCTTGACGCCGACGAGATCGAGGATCGCCGTGTGACGCTTGGTCTGTTTCTTGACGCCCGATCGCGCATCGACGAGCACGATCGCGACGTCGGCATGAGACGCGCCCGACGCCATGTTGCGCGTGTACTGCTCATGGCCGGGGGAATCGATGATGACGAAGCGGCGCGTCTCGGTATCGAAATACTTCCACGCGATGTCGATGGTGATGCCTTGCTCGCGCTCGGCGACGAGGCCGTCGAGCAGCATCGAGAAATCAGGAAGATCCGTGCCCGCGGCCTTGCGTCCCGAACGGCGCACGTTCTCGCGCTGGTCCTCGTAAAGGTCGGATGCATCCCAGAGCAGGCGTCCGATCAGCGTCGACTTTCCGTCGTCAACGGAACCGCAGGTCAAAAGATGTGTGATGCCGCCAAGCTCGCGAACGAGGCTCGGCACGTCTTGGGCGCGCGCAGGTGTCTGCAGCGCAGGATTGGCTTTGAGAGCGTGGATGGACATCAGAAATAGCCTTCCTGCTTTTTCTTTTCCATTGCGCCGACTTGATCGTGGTCGATCAGGCGGCCCTGGCGTTCGGAGGTTTGCGCGTTGAGAGTTTCGGCGACGACCGCTTCGATCGTGTCGGCATCGGATTCGACCGCCGCCGTCAGCGGATAGCAGCCGAGCGTGCGAAAGCGGATCCTGCGCGTCTCGACCTTCTCGCCTGCGCGCGGTTGCAAGCGGTCATCGTCCTGCATCAGGATTTGTCCGTTGCGCGCAATGGTCGGGCGGTCGGCTGCGAAATAGAGCGGCACGACATCGAGCTTTTCGCGCAGGATGTAGCGCCAGACGTCTTTTTCCGTCCAGTTCGACATCGGGAAAACGCGCACCGTTTCGCCCGTGCCGAGGCGGCCGTTGAGCAGATGCCACATCTCGGGGCGCTGGCGGCGCGGATCCCAGCGATGACCGCTGGCGCGGAATGAAAACACGCGCTCCTTCGCGCGGCTTGCTTCCTCGTCGCGGCGCGCGCCGCCGAAAGCGGCGTCGAAACCGTATTTATCGAGGGCTTGTTTCAGCGCCTGCGTTTTCAAAACGTCGGTATGAATGGATGGCGCATGATCGATCGGATTGATGCCGCGCTTGATGCCGTCCTCGTTGGTGTGGACGATGAGATCGAGGCCGAGCTGCTTCGCCTGCTGATCGCGAAATACGATCATGTCGCGAAACTTCCATGTCGTGTCGACGTGTAGCAGCGGAAACGGCAGATTCTGCGGGAAGAATGCCTTGCGCGCGAGATGCAGCAGGACGGTCGAATCCTTGCCGATCGAATACATCAGAACAGGCTTGCGGAACTGGGCTGCAGCCTCGCGGAAAATATGAATGCTCTCCGCTTCGAGCAGATCGAGATGGGAAGGCGAGGCCGTCATGCGGCATGATCCTTTGTTTCAAATCCCGGATCTTCACTTTGCGTATGAAGTCCGCACTCTTTGCCGTTTTCGTTTTCCCACCACCAGCGGCCGGCGCGAATGTCTTCGCCGGGCGCTATGGCGCGCGTGCAGGGCTGGCAACCGATGGACGGAAAGCCTTTCGCGTGCAGCGCATTGACGGGGATCTTGTTGGACGCGACGTAGTTCTCGAGCGTGGCGAGCGACCAGTCCGCGATCGGATTGAGCTTGATGAGCTTCTGCGCCGGGTCATACGTCGCGAAGTGCACGTGGGCGCGGCCCTGTGATTGCTCGCGGCGTAAACCCGTGACCCATGCCGCCGCGCCTTGCAGCGCGCGATTGAGCGGACGCACCTTGCGAATTTCGCAGCATGCCTTGCGCGCCTCGACGGAGTAGCGAAAGCCGTAGATGCCGTCATTCGCCACAAGGTCTTCCACTTCCGCGGCTTCGGGATACATGACGCGAATGCGCAGGCCGTATTTGCCTTCGGTGTCGAACAGGGTGTCGAGCGTTTCCGGGAAGTGGCGCCCGGTATCGAGCGTGAAAATATCGATGTCGGTGCCAGTCGCGGCGATGGCGTGGGTGATCGCCTGATCCTCGATGCCGAGGCTGGTTGAAAAGGCGATGGTCCCATCGATGGCGGCGCGCACGGCTTTGATCCGCTCATCAAGTGTCGCCAAACCTGCGAGAGCTTGATCGAGTGCGGCAGCCTTCGCCTGCTGCAATGCGGTATGAGCGTCAATCGCCGCTCCGCTAGCGGCGGGTGCGGTTGCTTCGAACAAAGTCATGTAGAGCCTCCGGATGGGCAACATATAATGGAAAATTTTTCTCATGAGAAGGCATATAACTAAATAGGAATAGGATATTATTTCTAGGATTGCCGCTTAATGCATTTTCAATCTTGTCGGCCTCAGAGCATGCTGATGCTGTGAAAGGCGAGTTATGCAGCGGTTAATCTCGTGATCCGAGCCAATCGAGCAAAGCGTTTGCGGCCTTTGCCGATGTCGCGAACGTGCCCTGCAGCAAATAGCCGCCCGTCGGCGCTTCCCAGTCGAGCATCTCGCCCGCGAGGAACACGCCGGGCCGCGCGGCGAGCATCAGATTGGCGTTCAGAGATCGCCACGCAACTCCGCCGGCTGTCGAGATGGCGCGATCCAGGCCGGCCAGTCCGGTGATGCGAATTGGGGTCGCCTTGATCCGCGCCGCCAACGCTTCTGGCCCGTCTGGAAGCGCGGCCTCGCGCAAAAGCCCCGCGCCTGCAGCGTCGAGATGGACAGTCTTGCGCAGGAAATTCGTCATCGTGTCCTTGCCGCGCGGTCTGGAGAGGCGGGCGACGAGGTCGGCGTGTTCCCTATCGGGCTTCAGATCGACGACCAGCGTCGCCGTCTCGTCGTTCTTGGCGAGGGCTGCGCGAATATAAGGACCGAGGGCGTAGACGGCGCCGCCTTCCAGCCCCTTGCGCGTGATGATCGCCTCGCCCCGCCGGGTCGTGCCGTCGATGGTCAAGGCGATGCGCTTCAGGGCTGTGCCTTCGAAACGGGCGCGGAAAACGTCAGACCACGGAACAAGCACGCCGCAGTTGGCGGGAGTGAGTGGCGCAACCGCAATTCCCGCGTGTGTGAAGGCATCGACCCACGATCCGTCGGAGCCAAGCTTCGGCCAGCTCGCACCGCCGAGCGCGAGCAGTGCAGCGTCGGCATCGATTTCAATTCGTGCGTTTTCTGCTGTTTCGAATTGCAGCCCGCCGGACGGCGAAAAACCTGTCCAACGATGTCGCGTCTTGATCGTCACGCCGAGGCCGGTTAGGCGGCGGAGCCATGCGCGAAGCAAAGGCGAGGCTTTCATCGCGCGCGGAAAGACGCGGCCGCTGCTGCCGACGAACGTGTCCGCGCCGAGACCGTTCGCCCATGCGATCAGCTTTTCCGGCGGAAAGCGCTCGACGGCTGCCCGCACTTCGCCGGCGTCGTCTCCATAGCGGTCGAGGAAGGCGGCGATTGCCTCGCTGTGCGTCAGGTTCAAGCCGCCACGCCCGGCGAGCAGGAATTTTCGCGCTGGGGACGCCATCCGCTCGTAGACGGTCACATGGTGTCCGTGGGCGGCGATGATCTCGGCCGCGAAGAGGCCCGCAGGCCCGGCCCCGACGATGGCGACGTGACGCGTGGAAGCGGGTGCGGCCGTCACGGGATGTTCCTGCCGAGGATCGATGCGTGAGCCGGATCATCGGCCGGGGCGCGACTTTTCATATTTTCGATTCGCCGCATCGTTCTTCTTCAATCCGAGTCCATCGACGCCGAAATTCTCGAGCCGTCCCGCGCAAGCGAACTCTGTGTGTTAAGCGGCGCATGGATGTTGCGCCTATCATTACGATTTTAGTCATCGCGGCCGAGACTTGCCATGGGCTGCAACGTCGTGAGCGGCAGCATTGCCACACTCGACGTCGAATCGCGCTTTGCGTGTCTGAGCGATGTCAGTGTCATTTTTTGCCGCCTGTGCAAGACCTTTGGAAAAACCAGCGCGCTGATCGTCAGCGACCGATCAAAAAGCATCGCTATTCGTGCGTAAAAATCGAATCAGTGAAAAGTAGATTTTTGCCTGCGGGACGATTGCGGCGGTGTGGATGGTTTTGCGGTGCAATCTTGCGGTGATGCGAAACTGGGGATGAATCTAAATCGCGTTTTCTCGTTGTCCGATCATACGCTTAAGGTGTGCAAACGAATGTGGATTGAATCAGGGGAAACAAGCGTCAAGTAGCGCGCTAAAAAAATGCCGCTGGCCCTGAGCAAAGCCGGTGTTATGTTTCGTGCCGCTTCGCAATGAGGCTCAGGTGTTCGATTCTGAAGAGGGCTCTTCCAGAACCGATTACTGAAGCCTTCGAGCGTGAGCAGTCATAATCGTTTGACGCACAGTATGCGGGGTATCAAGTGATGGGGGATACAAAGCGTCCCGATCTTCTGGCTGATCTACAACCGGTGTCGGCCGGGCCGGAGGTTATGGACGACGCGGCGATCGAGGTTTTCGAGGTCGCCGGAATGATAAAGTGGTTCGACGCTTCCAAGGGATTCGGTTTTATCGTCCCGGATAATGGGCTGCCGGATATTCTTCTGCATGTGACGTGTCTCAGGGCAGGCGGTTTCCAGACCGCTTATGAAGGCGCCCGCGTCCATTGCGAGGTTTTGCGACGGTCCAAGGGAATGCAAGCATTCCGCATTCTCAGCATGGATGAAAGCACGGCCATCCACCCGTCTCAGCTTCCGCAGCGCACGCATGTCATCGTGCAACCCGAAAGCGACTGGGAGCGAGCCTACGTCAAGTGGTTCAATCGCGTGCGGGGCTTCGGCTTCTTGACACGCGGAGAAGGTACGCCAGATATCTTCTGCCACATGGAGACTTTGCGGCGGTTTGGCTTTACAGAACTTCGTCCCGGACAGATCGTTCAGGTTCGATGGGGCTATGGATCGAAGGGCTGCATGGCTGCGGAGCTTCGGCCGGATGGTGTGCCGACAGGTTTGCCGTCGCGGAATTAAACGCGGGATCCATGACGATAGTGTCAGCGAGTTTTACAAAAAGGGCCGCCGTCTGCGTGGCCCTTTTTGCTTTTGCCGGGAGTGGTCTTCCGAAATTCTTTCAGGAGGCCGGACTTCTCCAGTTCGTGGCGCCCGCTTACGCCAAGATGCGGCGGGACAAGCTGACCATCGAGCCGGCGACGGGCGGGCAAAGTCACGCGTTCGACATCGAGGTTGCGTCCAGCGAGCAGGAAAAGCGTCTCGGCTTGATGTATCGGACCGCGATCGGCGCGAGCGAGGGGATGCTGTTTCCGTACGGCGCCGAGCGCGAGATCTCGATGTGGATGCATAACACCTACATTTCGCTCGACATGGTGTTCATCCGCGCGAATGGCACGATAGCGCGGATAGAGGAGCGCGCCGAGCCGCTATCGGACCGGGTCATCGCCTCGGGTTCGGCCGTCGCGGCTGTGCTTGAGCTGCAAGCCGGAACCGCCGCGCGTCTCGGCATCAAGCCCGGCGACAGGGTTAGCCATTCGCTGTTCAAGAGCGCCACGCGGTAAGGCTTGGAATTGCGGATGCGAGGACGCCGCGTTCCTCAATCGAACAGCGAAGAGAATGACCGCTGGATTGAATCGAAACTCACGCCGAACCCTGAGTCATCCGATCGTGTGATCCGGCGTTTTGCGGACTTAGCCTTGCGCTGGGCGACTTTCGCCGGCGCACTTGCTGCCGTGGCTTCGCTCACTGGCGCGGGCTCGCTCGTTGCCGTGCGTGGATCGGGCACAAGCTCCGGCTTTTCATCCGAGACGACGCTGCCGCCCTCAAAGCGCAGTCGGCGAGCATCGTTGGCGGTGGTGCTGACCTTCATCACGGTCGCGACCGGCGGCGGGGGCTCGGCAGCGCTGACAGCTGCGGCGGGCGAAGCGTCCTGACCGGCATCGCGATCAGCGCGCTCGGCGCTGCTCGTCGAGATTGGGCTGGCGGCAGGCGCATGCGGTGTCATTGTGACGGCGGGCACCAGCATTTCCGGTTGCGCCCAGGGATGATCCAGCATCGAGCGATCGTCGGACGGCATGGCCGCTACGGAGACCGAGGGTCGGGAAACGGGAGCGTCGGTGGCAATTGCAACTTTGGTTTGCGTGCTCGTTGCGTCGTAATACGCGGTGGCGCGCGTATCTTGCGCGTCCGCGACGAGCATGGGACGTGCGGCACACGACACGTCCGAGTTCGACGAGATGAGGGCCAAAAGCGCCTCGTCAGGATCGTCGACGGGCAGGTGGGCGTTCACGGTGCTGAGGAACGTGCTCATGGCCGCCTGCGATGCGGCGCTCCAGCGTCCCGTTAGTGGCCCGTCATAGCAGCGTGCCTTCGTCAGTGCGGTCTGCAAATCGCGGGCGATCTTAGCGCGCGGCGGAGCAGAAGGTCCGGGCGTTTCCTGCGCGGTGGCCTCGGGGATGATATAGATCGGAGACGTGATCGATGCGGCCCGAACGACGGGGGGCATCGCAATGACTTCCGCCGCGGCCGGAGGAATGGCGTCGTCGGCGTCGACAGCGAGGTAATAGGCGTAAACCGCACCGAGCGCGATTGCGCTAAGCACGAAGCCTCGTGCCTTGGCGGCATACGCATCGGGCAGAACGGAACGTACGAGATTCACGGATACGCACTCGCGACCAACGCCAAAGGGAACAGAACAGACGCCAGGACGCCACGTCAAACGACGGCCAAGCTTCAGCAATTCGGTACTATTTTAGTGGCCCTTTGGCAAAGCCAACCGTGGGAAGTGATGCCTTTCCGCGGCGGAGGCGTGGCACGGGATCGACACTTGCTGCCTCACGCTCCGGGAGCATTCGGGGGCGACCTCGTCCGCGTTGGCCGATTGTTCCGATTTTGTCCGATTGTCAGAACGTCAAATCGTGCTACTAAGCCCGGCATTATTGGCGTCGGGGCGTAGCTCAGCCTGGTAGAGCATCTGCTTTGGGAGCAGAGGGTCGCGTGTTCGAATCATGTCGCCCCGACCAATACTTAGGTTATTTCCGGGTCACCCGGTTTGCAATCCGGGTTCGTTCTCCGTTCTTCGGCCGCGCTCCAATTAATTCCCCTTCGAGGCGCGAAGTGCTTCAAGCCTATGTCGATGACAGCATGGAAGCGGGTAAAGTGCTCGTTTTCGCGGGGTTCATTTCTTCTCCAGAAAACTGGCGGGAATTTTCATCCGAGTGGATGCAGGCGCTAAGATTAGCGCGTTGGCAATCGTTCAAGATGTCGGAAATCGCTGGTTCCGGTAGCAAAGATCGATTGGAGCGAGCAGGCTATTTCTATCGGTTAATCGAAGAGCATGTTGCCGCTCTTGTTACCGTCGCGGTTGATATTGAAGCGCTCCGGTTGGTGGTCTGCGAGCTCGGCTTGCCGGAAGAATACGCAAACCCATACGCCGTCATTTATCGTGTAATTTTGGACTACACAGCACAATCTCAGCACGAGATTGGCTTCTGTGACCCGGTAGACTTCATCTTCGATATGCATGGGAGCAGACAGGAGGTGGCGGAAGGTTTCAGACTGATGATGCAACATATTCCAGACGAGGAGCGCGCCCGATTCGGTGAGCCTCCGCGCTTTGAAAACGACAATGTTTGCATGCCTCTTCAGGCGGCTGATCTATTAGCTTGGCACGTACGAAAGCACTGGCTAAAGCATGGCACAATACTTGGACCGCCTTTCGAAATGTCGTGGCCAGCAAGGCGGGCCATCGATGGATTTCGAGCGAACCTCGACTACGATGAATTAAAGCCGAATTTGCAGAATTGGTTGATCGCGTTTCTGCGCCAGTTTGGCGCCCCGGGAGTAGCGATTTCGATCAGTTTTACCGATCTCAAAGGTCAGAAGTTTTGATACTTGCCTTCTCAGCCTGAAGTATCCCTTTCGTACGCCCTTTCCCAGGCGAGTATCGCTGCATCAGCCAACTTTGTTTGATTTACGCCGCGTGCGTAGTGCTCGACCATCTGCAGCGATTGGCCGGTAACGGCCGACACCATCGTAGTTGTGCAACCGGCTTCGAGAAGCGTCACGACTGCAGACTTGTGTAGCCCGTGAATAACTATGCCGGCTTTTGAAACCACGTCGGGGCGTAGCCCAGCCTGGTAGAGCATCTGCTTTGGGAGCAGAGGGTCGCGTGTTCGAATCATGTCGCCCCGACCAAATCTTCAGCGGCCGTGAGAGTGTGCCGCTTGCGCTCCTCGCACCGAACCGATTTCTCACACCTTGCAACGGGCATCGTTGCTCGCGGCGTTATTTGCCGGTCACTTGGTCCTTCAGATCGTTCAGATAGCCGATGATCGCGCTGATCTCTTCTGAAGAGAATGTGAACTCGGGCATTTCGGCGTGGCCGGAGACGATGCCTTCGGCGAGAGACTCTTCCAGGTTCTCGGGCGGATAGCGCTTGACCACCTCGCGGAATGGCGGCGCTTCGCGATGCGGGCTGTCGCCCGTTGCGCCGATCGCGTGGCACCGCGCGCAATTCTTTTCAAGGATCGCCGCTCCGCTGATTTGCGACGCATCGGGTGCGGCAAGAGCTGCAACGCCAGAGCCGAGCATCGAACCAGCGAAGACCGCAGCTAAAACATTGAGCGGACGGAACTCCATTTCGTCTCCTCGACGGCTTTTGCGCTCGGTCAATTGCAGCATATCGCCCGCGCTCTAGAAGCGATTTGATCTTAAACAGCGGCTGGGAGTGAAAAATGGCGGGCGGGTCTCTGTTTGCAGCGCGCATCATCGGACTCTCGTTCTTCGCAATGGCGTTCGCCCTGCACGTGCCGACAGCAATGGCGCAGGTGGAGCCGCAAGGCCCGGTCATTCGCGAAGAGCCCGGAAGACTTGAGTCAGCAAAGCCGGACGTAGAAAACGGCGCCCGGTTGGCACAGACGCTCTGCACAAGCTGCCATTTGATTGGGGAAACGTCCGATCGCCCGATTCACGCCGACGTGCCGAGCTTCGCAGGTGTCGCCAATCGGCCAAACCAGACGCTCGACCATCTGACGACCTGGCTGACCGAGCCGCATCCGCCGATGCCGAATCTCAATCTCACGCGCTTGGAGATCCGCGATCTGGCCGGTTACATATTTTCGCTTCGCAAAGAGTAGCGATTGCGATTTCGCCGCCGGCGGTGTGAAGCAACCGGCCTTGGCACGTCCCGTGTGAGACTTTTAGCGGTGTCATATTGCGCGAGCGTTCGTCGGTCGCGCGTAGAAATAATTGAGTTTATTGGCGATCCCGGCAGGACTTGAACCTGCGACCCTCTGCTTAGAAGGCAGATGCTCTATCCAACTGAGCTACGGGATCCGCGTTGGTGCAGTGCCGCATATTCCGCTATATTAGCCAAACAAGCGACGCCACGCGGCATCAGCGCTGCGGAAAACGGATAATCGCCGCCGCCTCCGAGCGCAAGTCATTGCCGGCATCAATCGTCTGGAACGCCAAAGGCGGCGAATCTGTTGATTGTGTCGCTGATCGTGTGCGAGAACAGCCGCAAAAAATCCAACAAGACAGCGACGATCGTGGGGGAGGGGACATGACAGCGGTTACGTCCGACGGAACGCCGGGACTTTTGGACCGAGCGCGCATCGTCGCGCGCGCCGGATTTAACCGGTGGATGGTTCCACCCGCCGCGCTCGCAATCCATCTCTGCATCGGCATGAGCTACGGTCTCAGCGTCTTCTGGCTGCCGCTGTCGCAAGCCCTCGGCATCTCGAAGCCCGTGGCGTGCCCCGACATGTCGCTCATACAGGAGCTTTTTACGACCACCTGCGACTGGCGGGTGAGTAGCCTGCTCGTGACGTTCGAGCTCGGTATCGTCTTTCTCGGCCTAGCGGCCGCCGCCTTCGGAGGCTGGCTCGAGCGCGCCGGGCCGCGACGCGCGGGTGTTTCCGCCGCACTCTGCTGGGGTGGCGGATTTCTGATCGCCGCGCTCGCCGTTTATATCCATCAGCTTTGGCTATTCTGGCTGGGTCTCGGCGTGATCGGCGGCATCGGTCTCGGGCTCGGCTACATCTCGCCCGTATCGACGCTGATCAAATGGTTTCCGGACCGGCGCGGCATGGCGACGGGCATGGCGATCATGGGGTTCGGCGGCGGCGCCATGATCGGTTCGCCGCTGGCCATCCTGCTCATGAACCATTTCAAGAATGACCAATCGTCAGGTGTTGCGCAGGCGATGGCCGTCATGGGCTGCATCTATCTCGTCTTCATGCTTTGCGGCGCGTTCGGATATCGTGTGCCGCCCGATGGCTGGAAGCCGGACGGATGGACGCCCTCTACCGATCGCGGGCATGCCCTGATCACGACGGGTCACGTGCATCTCAACGAGGCGCACAAGACTCCGCAATTCTGGCTGATCTGGATCGCGCTCTGGATGAACGTGTCGGCAGGCATCGGCGTGCTGTCGATGGCGTCGCCGATGCTGCAGGAAATCTTCGGCGGCTCGCTCATCGGTCGTGCGGACTTAAAGTTCGGAGACCTCGACGCCACGCAGCATGCGCTGATTGCCGGAATCGCCGGTGGTTTCGTCAGTCTTCTGTCTCTCTTCAACAGCGGCGGACGCTTTGCCTGGGCGTCGCTGTCCGATGTCTTCGGGCGCAAGGTCACCTATTTCTGCTTTTTCATTCTCGGCATGATCCTCTACGTGCTGGCGCCGACGCTCGCGCATATGGGATCGGTTGCGCTTTTCGCAGGCGCGCTCTGCATCATCATCAGCATGTACGGCGGCGGGTTCTCGACGCTGCCGGCCTATCTGGCCGATATCTTCGGCACGCAATTCGTCGGCGCCATTCATGGTCGCATGCTGACGGCGTGGTCGGCCGCCGGCATCCTCGGTCCGCTCGTTATCGGCTATATTCGCGATGCTGAAATTGCCGCCGGCGTTCCGCGTGCGGACGTCTATGACTACACGCTCTATATCCTGACCGGGTTCCTGTTCATCGGTCTTGTCGCCAACGCGCTCGTGCGTCCGGTCGATCATAAACATATGATGACCGACGAGCAGATCGCGGCTCTGCAGACGAAGACCTCGACGGCGACGTTGCCGGGGGGCTCGCATGGCATCGGCTTCGGCGGCTTCAGTCCGGCGGTGCTTGTCGCGTGGCTAGCCGTCGGAATTCCGTTCCTGTGGGGCGTCTGGAATACGCTGGTGAAGGCGATCGCGCTGTTCGGGTGATTTTGGGCGAAGAGGCGCGTGAGCGAGTTTCAACCGCACGCGAGCTAGTGCCAGCCCGGCCATCGAGGCGGGCTGGTCGGCTTGCTCAATGTCGGCTTCCTCGTCAGCTTTCTCAGTGCGTCCAGTTCGTGGTGCGCCCGAAGCGGAAATTGTCCGCATAGGATTTGCGGATCGGCTTGCGTGGCTTCGGTTCGGCGAGCGAGTAGCTCAGCCCTTCGCGCACGGCGTAGGCGATGGCCTCTTCCTTCGTCTCGAACTCGAGCCGCACCTGCGTTTGCGTATCGCGGGTGCTCGTCCAGCCCATCAGCGGGTCGGGCGCGCGCGGCGTCGCAGGCGCAAACTCCAGGATCCACTCTTTCGTGCGAGCTTCGCCAGACTGCATCGCTGTTCTGGCTGGCTTATAAATGCGCGCGGTCATTGGCAGTCCTCAGTCGGTTTTTCGAACCCTGGTCGCGATGATATTATGCGAACGCTCGGCCTCTGCTCCTGCGGCAGATAATTTCCCGCGCACGCACTGTCAACCGGGATGGCTGGCAGGATAGCTGGACTTCGCGCACCACGGAAGTCGCAGGCCGATCCATGACCATCAGAAGTTCGGCCCTTCCGCGATAAACCCCGAATTCGATGCTTTTCATCGCGCTATCCGCTCGCGCGACGTCTCGGCAATCGAGGCATCCAGAACGGCGACTTTCTGCATTCTGCGAAAGGCACGTTCGAAGTGTCGCGGCCCGGTTCACGTAAACATGCATTGACAATGCATCTTTAAGGAACACACTCACGCAGGCTTCGCGCACGACGGCGAACTTGTCGGCAATCGGCGCGGCCTTCGATGAAACCCCGCCATGGAGAGGAGTGGGACATGCCCGAACAAACCGGCTCAACGGTAAACGTAGTTGATGTTCGTCAACTCATCCCGATGAAACGCCATGAGACGATCTTCCGGCTCGTCGACGAACTTGCCGCAGGAGCGTCGTTCATGCTGGTCAACGATCACGATCCCAAGCCTCTCTATTACCAGCTCGAGGCCGAGTACCCGAAACAGTTCTCGTGGACCTACGTCGAACGTGGGCCGTCGGTTTGGCGTGTCGAGATCGGCCGGGTTGCGGGGGCCGCGTGAGACAGGACTAGAAGATCCGCGGTGTCGGCGATTGTGCCGGCACCGATCAAGTGAAGGGATTTTGCGATGGTTGGGGTCGCGCTTTCCCGCTGGACAATGACGTACTTCGCTGCGGCGCTCGTCGCGCTGCTGGCTGGCGAGTGCCTTATGACGGCCGGGTTCGGTTACCCGGCTGCGGCGGTCGGAGCGCCCGAAACGCTCGCGTTGGTTCACGTCATTTCGATCGGCTGGCTGAGCCTGCTGATGTGCGGCGCTCTTTTTCAATTCGTGCCGGTTCTTGTCGCCCGCCCGCTTCACGACAGTTGGCTGCCGCTCCCGACGTTGGGCTGTCTCGTAGCCGGTCTCGTCGTGCTGCTTCTCGGCTTTCTGAAGCTCGGCGGCGAGATCGATTTCGCGTTTTCCTATTTTTCCGTGGCGGCGGCGCTCCTCTCACTTGGGTTCGCGCTCGTCTTGTGGAACCTCGGACGCACGCTGTGGGCCGCGCGGCCTTTGCCGCTTCCCGCACGGTTCGTCGTCGTCGGACTGTTCAGCGTGGTTGCGACCGTGTCGCTCGGCGCGGTCTTCGCGCTGGTGCTTGATGGCGCGAGCAACGATATTCTGCTCGCAACGGCATCGCAGGGTCTGCCCATTCATATCATCGCCGGGCTCGGAGGATGGCTGACGGCAACGGCGATCGGCGTCAGCTATCGCCTGCTCGCGATGTTCATGCTGGCACCCGATCTCGATGGGCCGACCTCACGCGGCGCGCTTTACTCCGGAGCGACGGCGTTGGCTCTTGCGATCATCGGAGGACTATTTGCGATCTTTTTCGGCGTCAATCTGTCTGCTGTCCTGGGTGCAGCCGGATTGTTCGGACTTCTCGCAGTCGCTCTTTACGGGCGTGATATTCTTTTCCTCCATCGCGAACGCAAGCGCCGGAAGATTGAATTGAACAGCCGGATGGTGGGTCTGGCGCTGGCGAGCCTGGCGATCGCAACGCTGCTGATTATCGCGCTTCTCGTTGCCGGAAAATTTGAACAGCATGCGGCGGCCGTCGTGTTCCTGGTGGCGTTCGGATGGTTGTCGGGTCTCGGTCTTTCCAAGCTCTATAAGATCGTGCCGTTCATGACGTGGCTCGAATGCTACGGACCCATCATCGGCAAGGCGCCGACGCCGCGCGTGCAAGACCTCGTGGCCGAGGCGCGCGCGATCAAATGGTTCATCCTTTATTATTTAGCAGTCTGGGCGGCGACGGGGGCTTTGCTGTTCGAGGTTTCGATCGCGTTTCGCGGAGCTACCGCCCTGATGCTTGTCGCGACGATCGGGATTGCCGTGCAACTCGTGAAATCGCGCATGCTGGCCGATGTCAAGGCGATGCCGAAAATGCCGGTCGATATTCAGAGGCCAAGCCTGCTGTTCTCGCGCGCGTCATAGCCTGGAAGGGATACGATCATGCAGACACCATTCGTCGAGGTCGATGTTCGGCCGATTTTACGGGCGGGCGGCGAGCCCTTCGAGCAAATCATGGAAGCGGTGAACACGCTGAAGCCCGGTCAAGGCCTTCGCCTATTCGCGACGTTCAAGCCGACGCCGCTGCTCACGATGCTTGCTTCGAAAGGTTTCACGCACGAAGCAAAGGAACTCGACGGCGGTGAATGGGAAGTCTTGTTCTCACCCGCCGGTGCGGTGCCTGCCAAAGACGAGCATCCTGCCGGTGCCGCAGCCAGCCGTGACGGTCTCTGGCCGGAGCCTACGACTAATCTCGACAACCGGGATCTCGATCCGCCAGAGCCGATGGTTCGCATTCTCGCAACGACCGAAGCCATGGAGCCGGGCGAGGTGCTCTCGGCGTTGCTCTGCCGCGAACCGCTGTTTCTGTTTCCGGAGCTGGCAAAGCGCGGGCATAGCTGGCGTGGTGGCTATGAGCCGGACGGCAAAACCTACAAGGTGCTGGTGCGCGTCGGTGAGCATGGCGGGAGGGCGGCATGACTACGGAGACGACAGAGGATATCGGTCGGCAGGTCAAGCGGGCTCTGCACACCGTGATCGATCCGGAACTTGGATACAACATCGTCGATCTCGGAATGGTCTATGACGTGGGGATCGCGGCCGATGGCATTGCGCACATCACGATGACCACGACGACGCGCGGATGTCCGGCGACGAGCTATCTCGTGGACGGCGCGCGGGCCGCGGCAGAAACGGTACCGTCTATCGCGGGCGTGGAGGTCGAGTTGACGTATGATCCTCCGTGGGAACCGGCCATGATGAGCGACGATGCAAAGGAGCATCTCGATATCGGGGGCGGATGGTGAACCGCAGGATACGGTCATGACCGATGCGCGCCGTGACGCCGCTACTCCATTGGTTGCGATTTTGCTCTCCAGTCTCGATGCACTGGTGGCTGCTGGCGAAGCTGAGGCGGCGTGCCGCTTAGCCGGCGAAGCGTGTGCTGCGCTGCGCGGCCGGGACGACGTCGGCTGGCGGCGTTTCAACGCCTTTCTGCATCGCGCGGCGAAACATGTATCGATTGGCGATATATAGAGCTTTCAACAAAAAATTAATGCCTGAAATGGCCGCTAAGCTCCGGGCCGAGTGCCAGAGCGGATTTGCAAATCATCGATCGCGGGTGCAAATGGGACGATCGTCTGACTGGCGAGGGTTTGAACCGCAGTTCCCGATGCAAAGACACTCGGCATCTCAGGTCGCACCTCCGGGCGGATCCCTGGCGAAAGCTTTGCGTGACGTCGGCGCCTGCCGAATATGTGAGGCGCAATTGCCGCTCGGTCCGCGTCCCGTCGTGCAGCTCGGAAGCACGGCGCGGATTTTGATCGTAGGTCAGGCGCCGGGACGGAAAGTTCATCTGACAGGCGTGCCGTGGAACGACGCGAGTGGCGACCGGCTGCGGGACTGGCTCGGGCTCGATCGCGCGACGTTTTTCGATGCCACGAAGATCGCCTTGCTCCCGATGGGGTTCTGCTATCCCGGCGTCGGCAAGTCAGGCGGCGACAATCCGCCGAGGCCGGAATGCGCTCCTTATTGGCACGAACGCCTGCTGAGTTTTCTGCCCGAGGTTCAGCTCACGATGCTGGTCGGGCAATATGCGCATCGCCATTATCTGGATTTGGAAGGCAAGTCGTCGGTCACCGAAACCGTCAGGGCGTTTTCGAAGTATGGCCCGCGTTTCTTTCCGTTGCCGCACCCGAGCTGGCGAAGCACGATCTGGATGCGCAAAAATCCGTGGTTCGAAGCCGATGTGATTCCGGAGCTTCGCAAGTCTGTGCAAAAATGCTGCTGAATTGGTGCCCCGTCGAAATAGTAAAAGAAAAGCCATGCAGTCTATTCAGATCAAGCGCATCTATGATCCTCCGCGAAAGTCCGACGGCTATCGAGTTCTGGTGGATCGGATCTGGCCGCGCGGGTTGAGCAAGGACGCTGCGCGGATCGATCTCTGGATGAAGGATATCGCTCCGACCACGGAGTTGCGCAAATGGTTCAATCACGATGCCGCGCGATGGACGACGTTTCAGGAGAAATACCGCGCCGAACTCAGACAGCTTGGCGAACGATTGGATGAGTTGCGGGACCGCGCGAAAAAAGAGCCGGTGACGCTGCTCTACGGCGCCAAGGATACGGAGCATAATCAGGCGGTCGTTCTGCGAGACGTTCTGGCGGAGACTAAATCGCGCTCAGCGCCCCGGGGATGAATCCGGTTCGATCAGAAAACTTTTGCTCGATGTCGAAATCGCGCCTTGCGGCGTCTCTGCTTCGTCCTTGAGGTGCACGCCCGAGAGACCGCGCTTGCGCGCTTCCGTCATCAGATAAAACAGTTTGTGAGCGGCGCCCTCATAGTTCAGTCCCTCGCGGCGGACGTTGGAGATGCAATTACGCGCCTCGTCCGTGAGCCCGACACGCGGGTTCAATGTCATATAGATGCCCATGCTGTCTGGAGAGCTGAGGCCCGGACGCTCGCCGATCAAGACCACGACCATCTTGGCGCCGAGCAACTGTCCGATTTCGTCGCCGACCGCGACGCGAGCTTCGCGGATGATGACGAGCGGCGCGATGCGCCAGCCTTCCTTGACGAGAGGCGGCAGAATGACATCGAGAAAGGGGGCTGCGTTTTCTTCGATCGCAAACGAGGAAAGTCCGTCGCCGATCACGAAGACGACGTCATAGCCGCTGCTTGCGCGCGCCGTCTCGTTCAAGGCGTTGCGCGACTCCTCGTCGAGGCGACGGCCCATGTCGGGACGCTGGAGATACATCGGACGGTTTGCGGCCGCGCTGTGCATCAAGCAGGTTTCGTGGCCGCGTGTTTTGAGCGCTTGATCGAGCTTCGCGGTGTCGAGTTCATGATGGACGGCGTTGCGCGCGCGGGCATGCGCAAGCTGGAATTCGAGATGCGGTTTCGTCGGAAGGCTCGTTCCGGCGCGGCCGAGCGCAATACGCGCCGGAGTGTACTGGCGAAGTTTGCCCCAGGGATTGGCAACGACAACGGGCTTCTTTTCATCCGACATGTTTTTTTATCCGGCCTGGCGTAGCGAACCTCAGTGAAGGTGTGCGAGTGCGCGCTGAAACGGCTTGGGCAACGTATCGGAGAGCTTCAGCGCGTCGCCACCCTGGAAAATGCCGACGCTCAGAAGCCAGTCTTCGAACTCCGGCGACGGCTTCAGCCCGAGCGCCTTACGGGCATACAGCGCATCGTGGAACGACGTCGTCTGGTAATTCAGCATGATGTCGTCGGAGCCCGGAATGCCCATGATGAACGTGATCCCGGCGACGCCGAGCAGCGTCAGCAAGGTATCCATGTCGTTCTGATCGGCTTCGGCGTGATTGGTATAGCAGATGTCGCAGCCCATCGGCACGCCGAGGAGCTTGCCGCAGAAATGATCTTCCAGTCCGGCGCGAATGATCTGGCGGCCGTCGTAGAGATATTCCGGGCCGATGAAGCCGACGACGGTGTTGACGAGCAGGGGCTGGAATTTCCGGGCAACCGCATAAGCGCGCGCTTCCAGCGTCTGCTGATCGACCCCGTGGTGCGCATTGGCGGAGAGTGCGCTGCCCTGGCCCGTCTCGAAATACATGGCGTTGTTGCCAACCGTCCCGCGCTGCAGGCTTTGGGCCGCCTCATAGCCTTCCTTGAGCATCGCGAGGTTGATGCCGAAGCTGCCGTTCGCGGCTTCCGTGCCCGCGATGGACTGGAACACGAGGTCGACCGGCGCGCCCTTGTTGATGGCGGCGATGCTCGTCGTGACGTGCGTGAGCACGCAAGACTGGGTCGGGATGTTGTAGCGCTGGATGATCTCATGCAGCATCTCGATGAGCGTCGTCACGGCCGCGGTGCTGTCGGTCGCGGGATTGATGCCGATCACGGCGTCGCCGTTGCCGTACATCAGCCCGTCGACGATGCTGGCCGCGATGCCGGTCGGATCATCTGTCGGGTGGTTCGGCTGCAGGCGCGTCGACAGCCGCCCTTTGAGGCCGATCGTGTTGCGGAACTTGGTCACGACACGGCATTTCTGCGCGATAAGGATCATGTCCTGCACGCGACAGATCTTTGAAACGGCGGCCACCATCTCCGGCGTCAAACCGGGAGCGAGAAGGGCTAGCGAGCGTTCCGTCGCCTCGTCCGAAAGCAGCCAGTCGCGGAAGGCACCGACGGTCAAATGCGAAACCGGCGCGAAGGCCTTCACATCATGGTCGTCGATGATGAGGCGTGTCACCTCGTCGATCTCGTAGGGGATGAGATGATCGACGAGGAATTCTTTGAGCGGAACATCGGCGAGCGCCATCTGAGCGGCGACCCGTTCCTCGTCGTCGCCTGCCGCGACGCCGGCGAGATAGTCTCCGGACCGCGCAGGCGTGGCTTTCGCCATGAGGACCTTGAGGTTCTCGAAACTGAACCGGTGTCCTCCGATGGAATAGGTATAGCTCATATGGCACTCGCCGTTGCTGGAGGTTCGACAGCTTTAGAAAACTTCTTCTTCGCCTGGAGCCGTCGCCACGAGATGATGCCGGCTATAAAGTCCGAAGTAGGCGATGAAGACGGCATAGACAACGGCGGCGCCGATCACAACGCGCGGATCGACGAGGAACCCGGCGACCACCGCGACGCACGCGAGCACGAGCGCGATGCCGGACGTCACGATGCCGCCCGGCGTCCTGTAGGGGCGCTCAAGGTTGGGTTCTCGGACGCGCAGCGCGATATGCGCCGCCATCATCATCACGTAGGAAATGGTCGCTCCGAAGACCGCGATCAAGATCAGAAGATCACCTTGCCCGCTGAGCGAGAGCAGGAAGCCGATGATGCCGGGAATGATCAGCGCCACGTAGGGCGTTTTGCGGCTGTTGGTCAGCGACAGCGCACGCGGCAGATAACCGGCGCGAGACATCGCGAACACCAGGCGCGAATAGCCGAAGATGATCGAGAAGAAGCTCGCGATCAGGCCGGCGAGGCCGACGAAGTTGACGAAGCGGCTCACCCAGGTCGGGCCGCCATAGACCTTGGCGGATTCGAGCGCTTCGACAAGCGGATTGCCCGAGGACTTCAACGCGTCCGCACCGGCGCCGCCGGGTCCGAATACCAGGATGAGCGCGCAGGAGGCGAGCAGCACGAGAATGCCGCCGATCAAGCCGCGCGGCAGGTCGCGTTTCGGATCGCTGGTTTCTTCGGCCGCGAGCGGCACGCCTTCGATCGCGAGGAAAAACCAGATGGCATAGGGAATGGCCGCCCAGATGCCGATGTAACCGAAGGGCAGGAATGGGCTTGCCCCGGCTGCATTGGTCACAGGAATGTCGAAGAGGTTGTCGACGTTGAAGTGCGGGATCATCGCGACCAGGAACACGACGAGCGCCACGACCGCGAGCGCGGTGATAGCAAAGATGAGCCGCAGGGCTTCGCCGGCGCCATAGAGGTGGATGCCGAGAAACACCACGTAAAAAGCCAGATAAACTATCCAGCCGTCGATGCCGAACAGCGACTGGCAATAGGCGCCAATGAAGACGGCGATTGCGGCAGGCGCGATGGCATACTCGATCAGGATCGCGATGCCGCAAAGGAAGCCGCCCCACGGCCCGAAAGCGCGGCGCGCGAAGCCGTAGCCACCGCCGGCGGTCGGAGCGATCGTCGCGAGTTCGGCGAGCGCGAAACACATGCACGTGTACATCGTCGCCATCAGCAGCGAGGCCACGAAAAGGCCGCCCCAGCCGCCCTGGGCGAGGCCGAAGTTCCAGCCCGCATAGTCGCCCGAGATCACGTAGGCGACGCCGAGGCCGACGAGCAGCAGCCATCCGGCCGCGCCGCGTTTCAACTGCCGTTTTTCGAAGTACTCATTACCGACTTTGTCGTATTCGACTCCACCCTGTCCCGTCGTCTCCATACCGAATCCTCTTGATTATAATTATTATTCAGTCCCACTGGCGCATCGGTCAGCTACGCCGATGGGCTCGCCTTATGTTTCAAGTGACGAATATTCAGGCACTTCCAGCCCCCAAAGGAGCGGCGGAACTTCTCCGGTTCCGGGTAGCGGAGGACGGTAAAACTGCGCTAATATGTCGTCTATCCAATTTCGGCATGATTACATGCCGACTTAAGTCGGGTACGCGACAGGCGATGGGAAGCACTTGAGATAGGGTGTTATCGCGGCATGGAATTGCAGTCCGACCATCATGGGTTTCGGACGACCGCGCTCCAGGGCGATACGGCATTCATCCACGCGGCCAGTACGTCGGACATCGATGAGCAGGCGGCTCTGCTGCGCGGGTGGAACCAGACCTACGAGCAGATTTCGGCGGGGCGCTTCAACGGCTCTTTCCTCGAAACGCAGATCGACTGCGTTCAGTTGTTCCGGGAAGTCACCAGTAATTCCCTGCAGCAGACGGGTGCGCTGCCAGAAGGAACAATCGCCGTCGGCGCTCCGGTTTTGCTGCAGGGCAACGCGACGTTTTGCGGGCGGCTGTGCGACGGGCAGCAGTTGCACGTCTTCTCGGGCAAGGATCAGTTCGAATTTTTTTCTCCACGCGGACTGGACATCGTCGGGTTCGTCCTGGACGTACAAGATCTTCGCAGCGCGCTCACAAGTGATGAACTCGAAGACGTCATGCCGTCTCTCGCGCGGCCTCACTTGCGGTTCGCGGATATCGGCGCGCTCAATCGCATGCGGACCATCTTTCTGGACGTCTGCGAGATCGTCGCGGAGCCCGAGGCTTCGGCGCAGGATCGTGTGCGCCTGTCGTCGATGTCACGCGATCTGATTGCCGCGATCGTCGGCGGCCTTGCGCATGGCTATGGCGACCGGTTCGACGTTCCGCAGGCCAAGCGGACGCTAATCGTCCGCGATGCCCGCGACCTGATTTCGGAATGGTCGCAAGACATCAAGTGCATCGCGGATCTGTGCCGCGAATTGGGTGTCAGCCGGCGTGCGCTTCAGCAATCGTTTCAGGATACGCTCGGGGTAAAGCCGTCCGCTTATATGCGGGCCGTCCGCATGAATGGCGCGCGGCGCGCGATCAAAACTGAAAAGTCCGTAGCGGAGGCGGCGACCCTCTGGGGCTTCTGGCATTTCGGCCGCTTCGCGCGCGACTACAATATGATGTTCGGAGAACTGCCGTCCGAAGCCTTCCGCCGGCATCACGGCGCGGGTGAGCAAGCTCCTCGATGCGCGGAGCGCGATTGCGCGTCTCGCTGACGAAATCCGCCGGCAGCTCAGCCCCGTGTCCCGCCTCTTGATTTGCAGGTGGATCATTCACCCTTTTCGGCTGGGAGTATTTCGCAACGGCGAAATGACGCGGGCGTTCGCCGTCCGTTTAGCTTTTTGTCTTAGGCTGGGCGCCCGCAGTAAGTCGCGTTAAGAAGCGTTCCCAAGCATGACGGCTCCGATTATCGTTAGATATCTCAGAAACCCGCGCATTTGGGCGGTTATCGGGCTTGGCGCGACGCTGGCGCTTCTCATCTTCGCCTTAACGGGCGTCTCCATTTGGGGCATCACCACGGCTGCGGTTGTCGCTCTGGTCGCCGGTGTCTCGGCGTTCCAGGCGAACGGTTCGGTCCGCCGCGAACAGCTGCCGGGGTCTTACGACGATACGATCGAACATTTTTTTTACGTGCTGAAGTGGAACGGGCACGGCCAGCTCATCGATGCGAACGCCAAATATCTTGCACGCATCGGATACTCGCTTCGCGAGCTCTGTCAGCTTCCAAGACACCGCCTCCACTATGAGAACGCCTCGCTGTCCGAGATGTGGGCGTCTGTTCTGTCGGGAAGTTCCTGGAATGGCGAATTTTGCGACCAGGCCAAGGATGGCTCGCTTGTCTGGATGAGCGCGATCGTCGTGCCGGTCCGGGATGCCCAGGGCGCCCTGCAATCGATCACGACGGTTGGCGTCGATATCAGCGACAAGCGCCGCGCCGAGCAAGCGCTCAAGGAGGCAAACTCGCGGCTGCAGGCTTTCGTCAAGCATGCTCCAGCCGCGGTTGCGATGTTCGACAATGATATGCGCTACGTCGCCTATACCGACCGTTGGCTGGCGGACTATAATCTCGGAAGCGACGATCTTACGGGGCGATGCCACTACGACATCTTTCCCGAAATTCCGGACCATTGGAAGCGCAAGCATTTGCGCATTCTGGCAGGCGCGACGGAACGCTGCGAAGAAGAAAAATTCGTTCGCGCCGACGGCCGCGAAAACGTCATCCGCTGGGAAGTTCGCCCTTGGTATCTCCCGGACCAGACTATCGGCGGAATGATCATGATGACGGAAGAAGTCTCGGAGCGAAATAAAATCCGCGACGAGCTTTGGCGTCTTGCGAACCTCGATGTCCTGACATCGCTGCCGAACCGGCTGTCGTTCAACGAACTCCTGTTCAATGAAATTCAGTTCGCGCAATTGACCCGTGCGCAGTTCGCCGTGGCGCTGCTCGATATCGATCGCTTGAAGGAGGTCAACGACACGCTCGGCCACGACGTCGGCGATCAGATGCTGAAACAATTGGCCGGGCGCCTAAATGAAGCGTTGAGCGGCGTGGGAAAGATCGCGCGGCTCGGAGGCGATGAGTTCGCCGTCTTGATCCGAGGAGAAGACGCGGAAATTTCGGCTGCCTTCGACGTTATCCACGCGGCTTTGGAGAAGCCACTCACGATCGGCGGCACGCGCCGGAGCTGCACGATCAGCGTCGGCATCACCAAATTTCCGCGAGACGCGACGTCGGCCGGCGAACTTCTGAAGAATGCCGATCTTGCACTCTACCGCGCCAAATCGGACGGACGCGATCGCGTCGTCCATTTCGTTCCCGACATGCGAAGCGCGTTGCGGAGACGTGTGGAGTTGCAGCATGAAGCCCGTCACGGCCTCGAATCCGGTCAATTCGTTCTGTACTTCCAACCGATTATCGCGGCCGATCCGAAGCGTCCGTTATCATTCGAAGCTCTGTTGCGATGGAAGCATCCGGCGCAAGGTCTGTTGACGCCAGGTCAATTTGAAGAGGTGATGGACGATCCGAGACTTGCTTCTTCCGTCGGCAGCCACGTCATTGAAATGGCGATACGGCAGGCGGCGACATGGATGGCGGAAGGCAAGGAGTTTGGCCGGATTGCGGTCAATGTGGTGTCCGCGGACTTCACCATCGGTTGCCTTGCGACCCGGCTGCAGGCGTCTCTCGCACGGTATCATGTTCCCGCGAGCAAATTGTGCATCGAGGTCACGGAAAGGGTTTTCCTCGGCGCCGGTGTGACGAACATCGCGGAGGCGATGCATCGCATCAACGCGCTGGGCGTCGAAGTCGCGCTCGACGATTTCGGCACCGGATACGCGTCACTGACCCATCTTAAGGCGTTCCCGATCGACCGCTTGAAGATCGATCGCACCTTCGTTCAGGACATGCACGAGAACAACGACAGCCTGTCGATCGTGAAGGCCATCGTTCAACTCGGTCAGAGTCTCGGATTGCGCGTGACGGCCGAAGGTGTCGAAAACTTCGATCAGTTTGTGCTGTTGCAAAGCATGGGTTGCGGCAGCTTCCAAGGGTTCTATTTCTCGCCTCCGCGCGGGCCAGACGAACTCGAGAATTTCGAGGCCGGCGATCTTTCTATACGCCGGCCCGCCGCGCAGGCATTCGGCTGAGGTGTCGGCCGACATTCCGGCGACCGACGCCCCGGAGCAGGGTGGTTAAAACCTTGGGATGACGCAGATTTGGAATTCCGCTGGGCAAACGAATGGATAAACTCCGGTGCGGATCCCCGGCGATGGTCGCGCGGGATTACAGGAGCGATCACAGAGCCTGCCGATGAAATGGATGCTGGTCGAACGTAAACCGGACGTCATTTATTCCGGCGGCGAGGAAACCTATCTCGGGACCGGCAATGGCGCCGTCTCGGACGTCGATCTGGCGATGACGTTCGCAACCCGGCAGGAGGCGGAAGCGCATCGCCGGACACTCACCCAACGGTATCATTGGGTTGCGGTCACCGTTCCGAAATAGCAAATGCGCCGAACAGCGTTAAGCGGAACCGATCGAAGGATCGCGGCGTTGCGTAGCGTAATTGGGGGATTTCGCGCTGCTTGTGCGCTATAGTCCTCTCCACGTATTGCGTTTTGGGAGAGCAAGCCATGGCCACCGCGCGGTCGTTCTGGAAGGGGCATCTCCGCTTAGCCCTCGTTACCATTCCGATCCGGCTCGTCAGCGCCACTGCCTCCGAAGACAAGATCGCGCTACATCAGGTCGATCGCAAATCGAAGCAGCGCATCCGCTATCAGAAGGTGGCGGGAGAAACCGGCAAGATCGTGCCGCAATCCGACATCGTGCAAGGCTATGAACTCGACGACGGCAACTATGTGCTGTTCGAGCCGGATGAGCTCGACAAGCTCAGGCTGTCGACGCGGCACACGATTGAGTTGACTGAATTCGTCGACGCGTGCTCCATCGACCCCTTATATTTCGACAATCCCTATTACGTGCTTCCGGACGGCGACGTCGCGGAGGAAGGCTATCGCATCATTCGCGATGCGCTGAAGGCGTCGAAGAAATTCGGTGTCGGGCAGTTGACGATGCGCGGCCGCGAAAACCTGATCGCGATGAAGCCGAGCGGTGATGGCCTGATGATCGAGACGCTTCGCTACGCCAATGAAGTGCGCGACGCGGACGATGTCTTTTCCGACATCGGCAACGGCAAGCTCCGGCCCGAGCTCATTGAAATGGCGAAGCAACTCATCGAAGAGCGCACGCGCAAATTCGATCCCGGCGAATTCAAAAACCATTACGCGGAGGCGTTGCGGAACCTCGTCAAGGAAAAGGTCGAGGGTGGAGAAAAAACCGAAGTCGGCGGTGGCGACGAGCGCCCGGCGGGCGGGACTGTCATCGATTTCATGGATGCGCTGCGCCGCTCGACCGGCAAGGCTTCGGCAAAAGGCGATCGATCGCGAGCGAAGACGGCGGCGTCGCAGCAGAAGCCTGAGCCGGCGAAACGTAGCAAGCCGCGGGCCAAAGCGAAAAGCCGTGCGCGCGGTTGATCGCGGCACGCCTGATCGTCTCAGTGCTTGTTGCCTCGGCTTTTCGAGGACTTGACGATGGGCCGACGGACCTGGGCGGCAGGCTTGTCTTCGCGCAACCCCTTGAAGGCTGCATGACGCAACAGGTTGTCGTCGGTCCAGGCGCGATATTCGATTTGTGCGACGAGCACGGGCTCGATCCAGACTACGCCCTTGCGCTGTAGCCCCGTCAACTCCGACGCAAAAGAGGGCGGAGCTGTCGCGAGCGGCTTCAATGTCTTCATCAGCGCCACGGATGTTTTCTGCGTGAAGCCCGTTCCGACTCGCCCAGCATAGACTAGGCGCTTCCTTTCGAAATATCCGACGACGAGCGCGCCGACGGCGTTGGCCGCAACATTCGAGACGATGTACCCGGCGATGACGAATTCGTCGACCTTGATGCACTTGCTCTTCAGCCAGTCATCGTGACGGCCGGAGCGGTAGGGTCTGCTGGCGCGTTTGGAGATGATGCCTTCGAGGCCGAGACGGCAGGCTTCGCTCAGCATGCGCGAGCTGTCGCCAGTCAGGTGCTCGCTGTAGCGGATTTCGGGTGGCGCGCGATGCGTGAGCAATTGCAGAAGTAGCGCCTTGCGATCGATCAGAGCGGCGGGCCTCAGATCAAAGCCGTCGAGATGCAGAAGGTCGAAACATTGAAGAACGAAGCTTTCCGAATGTCCGTCCTTCAGCGCCGCCGCCAGTTTCGAGAAGCTCGAATGCCCGGAGCTGTCCTCGACAACCAGCTCTGCATCGATCAGCACCTTGCCGCGATGCAGCTTGCGCAGCGATGTGGGAAGCGCGCCGAAACGCTCGGTCCAGTCGAGCCCGCTGCGCGTGATGAGACGCACTTTGTCGCCATCGATGCGGGCCTGGACGCGGTAACCATCGAACTTAATCTCGTGTACCCAATCGTCGCCCTCGGGCGGCGTTGCAACGAGCGTCGCAAGACAAGGCTCGACGAAATCCGGAAGCGTGCTTTTGACGGCAGTGGCAAGTGAGCCTGGAGCGAGCGGGTGGTCTCGCGGTTTTGCCGTCGTGCGCCGCGTCACTCGCTCAGTCACCGGCTGAGCAGCGATTTGATCGCAGCTCCGAGCGGTCGACAACATGCGTCGTAGTCTTCCCACGCCTTGGATTTTGCGAGGAGTTCGGGAACGGTGTGCACGGTAAAGCGCGCCGGATCGAGACCCTTGCGAACCTGGTTCCATGTCAACGGCATCGAGACAGTCGCCCCTGGTCTCGCGCGCGGCGATAACGGCGCGACGGCCGTCGCCATGCGATCGTTGCGCAAATAATCCAGGAAAATACGGCCCGTGCGCAGCTTCTTCGTCATTTTGATCAGATAGGACTTCGGATCGTCGGCGGCCATCTGCTGGCACAGTGCGCCGGCGAACATCTTTGCTTCCTTCCAACTGATGCCATCGCCGCGGCGCGGCTGCAGCGGCGTGACGACGTGCAGGCCCTTGCCGCCCGTCGTCTTGCAGAAGGGCACGAGCCCTACGGCCTCTAAGCGCTCGCGCAACTCGTTGGCGGCATCGACGACGCGCGCGAACGCGACGTCTGGCGCCGGGTCGAGATCGAACACCAGGCGGCCCGGCGCATCCGGCTCGAACGGTTGGCAATTCCACGGGTGAAATTCGAGTGCCGCGATCTGTCCGAGCGCTACGAGAGCCCCGGGGCTGTTGACTTCGATATAAGGTTCGCGATCTCCGGATATGCGGACGAGATCGATCTCGGACGACATGCCGCGCATCGCATGGCGCTGAAAGAATGTCTCGCCGTTGATGCCGTCGGGGGCGCGGACGACGGAGCACGGCCTGCCCTTGATGTGCTCGAGCATCCAGGGTCCGACTACTTCCAGGTAACGCGCAAGATCGAGTTTCGAAACGGCGGCGCCTGTATCCGCGGGCCACATCGTCTTGTCGGGATTCGAGATCGCAATTCCGCAAACGGCATTGGGTTCGGGGGCGCCTTTTTTCGCGGAGCGCTTTGCTGGTTTTGCCGTTCTTTGCACCGGCACGCGGCGAAGCGGTGGCGGCGCTTTATCATCTTTATTATCTTTATCGGCGCGTCCGTCCGAGCGGTTTGAATTCCAAACGGCGTCTGGCTTGGCGGCTTGACGCCGCTTCGTAATGAAAGGCTCCGGGCCTTTGCCGCGCCCGGCGGTAATATCCTGCATCGTTCGACCGGATGCGACCGAGCGATCTTCAGCCAGAATGCTGTCGCCTTCTCCGGGCTTCGCGACCTGATCTCGGTGCTTGATCAAAAGCCAATTTGTTCGTTTGTTTCCTGCGCGGTCGTTCTTGATGCGGACGAGAACCCAGCTTCCCTCGAGCTTGTCGCCGACGAGAACGAATTTCAGATCGCCTTTGCGCAATTGCTGCTCCGGCGTGGGGTCGCCAAGCGGCGCCCAGTAGCCGCGATCCCAGAGCATGACGGTGCCGCCACCGTACTGACCTTTCGGGATGGTGCCCTCGAAGTCGCCGTAATCCAGCGGGTGATCCTCGACCTCGACGGCGAGGCGTTTGATTTTTGGGTCCAGCGACGGCCCCTTCGTCACGGCCCAGGATTTGAAGACGCCATCGAGTTCGAGCCGGAGATCGTAATGCAATCGCGTCGCGTCGTGCTTCTGGATGACGAAGCGGAGATGCTTGGCTGGGCGGATCGCCGTTGAACCGCTGGGCTCGGCAGTCTTGGTGAAATCACGCTTGGCGCGATATTCGGAAAGCTGCTTGGTTGCCATCCCCGGTCTCCGCGAAAAGCTTCAGGAGCTTAGCTGCGACCTGCGCCAGCTGCCAGCGGACGCCTCAAACATAAAGAAAAACCGCCGGGGAGTCATGGAGGCTCCCGGACGGCCCAGCACCTTTCGGCGCCTGACACACGTTGATACATGCGTCTGGTTCAGAAAACGCCAAAATATAAAAGAGGTTCCCTGCGGGCTCCATTACGTCCGCTACGCGCTCGCCCAATTCGCGGCGCCGGCACGCATTAGCGACTCCTTGAGCTCATCGCGGTTGGAACCGCTGTTGGCGAAGGCGGCGAGAACATGCCGAGCCATGCGCTCGCGCAAGATGTCCGCTCCGGGACCTTTGCGAACGTCTGCCGGCAGCGATGCCCAGACCTCACCGAGGATGCTTTCGGCACGATCGAGATCTTCCGGCGCGAAGACGTTAAACCCTGAGTACATCTCGCTCACTAACGTTATTGGAAACCAGAACATAGGGCATGTGCGGCCGGGGAACTATCCGCGAAATCCCAATTGCGAGAACAATGAGTCCCGGGAACATATTACGTCAAACGCAGTTTATATGTCGAATGAGTAGTTGATGCTGCTTCATCTGTTGGGAAGGACGGATATGAGCGGTTTATCGCGCGAGACACGCCTTCAGATCATGCTGAGCGATGAAGAGCTCGCGGCTATCGATAATTGGCGTTTTCAGCAGCGCATGCCGAGCCGCGCAGCGGCTATACGGCAATTGCTGAATGTCGGGCTGCGCATCAAGCAGCTCGAAGGAGCGCTGAAGCCCATGCGATCGCAGGATTATGGCCTGCTTAATTCTGACGACAATAGCGAGGGTTAATTCCCTGCGTGGTTCATCGCGCCTTCATGCGCGCGGTGGTAGCTATTCGACATCCGTGACCTTTGCAGGGGCCGATCGGGACATCGATAGGCGCCTGCGTTCGTGGCCAATGGTGAGCAACGATCGCCTGCAGTCGAAAAGAGGAATCTTCAGGCATCGCCCGTCCCGCCAGCCATGATCTCGGTCACTCAATGTTCCAAATCCGTCGCCAGCGAAGGCTCGGCAGCAATGCAGGAACTGGGCGTTGAATTTTTCCGTTTGTTGAATACGTGCACGACACGAAATCCAGTCAGGAGCGAAATCGATGATTAGAAAATTAATTATTGCGTCGGGAGCCGTCTTGCTCTTGGCGCTCGGCGGCGCTGTCGCCGAGGCAAGACCCCAAGGTGGTGGCGGTGGCGGTCCGAGCGTTGGAGGCTTTGGTGGCGGCGGCGGTGGCGGCCGCGGCTTCGGTGGCGGCGGAGGACGCAGCTTTGGCGGCGGCGGCTTTAGCGGCAACCGCGGTTTCAGCGGTCCACGGTCGGGCGGTTTTCGCGGCGGCAACTTCAGCCAGCGTTCCTTCAATCCGGGCCGGAATTTTAACCGGGGCGGGAATTTTGGCGATGGCCGTGGGATGCGCGGCCGTCGCGGTCCGGTAGCGGGCTGGGATGGCCGTGGGCGCGGGAACAACTGGGGACGCCATCATGGCGGCAACTGGCGTCATCATCGCGGCCGGCGCATCTTCATCGGCGCGCCCTACTTTTATGATTATGGCTATTACAATGATTACGGATACTACGGCGGCGATTGCGGCTGGCTTTACCAGCGGGCGCTCAACACTGGCAGTCCGTACTGGTGGCGTCGCTATCAGGATTGCGCGTACTGAGCCCGCGTAAGCACCGCGGTCATTGCAGATCATACTAAAAAGGTTCCGGGCGAGAGCTCGGAACCTTTCGTTTTATCGGGGTAACTTCAGCTTACTGAAGTTTACTGACTTGATGTGCCCGTTCCGGGTGGCGAAGTCGGAACTCTGGCGCCCGGATTGGAACCCGCCGCCGGGTCGTTGGGGGTTCCGGTCGACGGACCCGGCTGAACATTTTGATTGGTGTTCGGATCGGCAGGGATACCTGCCGGCGAATTGACGCCTGCTTCACCCGAACTCATGCCTTCGCTCGACGGCGCCGTCGTGGACGGGGTTTCAGATGGAGCCATCGACGGCGGCCGCTGAACGGTATCATTGCTTTGCGCCATCGCTCCCGCAGAGCCGAGAGCAGATAATGCCGCCGCCACAGCCGCAGCTTTTAGAATATTCATTCATCTTCTCCTTCTCTTGCTGTTCCTGGTCGGGAAACCCCGCATTGCAAGCGTTCGTTCCGGAGAAATGGCGTTGCCGTTCGACGCAACGAGCTATCGCATCGCCCGCAGGAACTTCGGTTCCCCCGACGACGTTTGAAAATCATGGAACTTGTTCGCTAGGATGTTCGCCATGAAGACGGAGTCGGTTACGCTCACAAAACAAGAACTCGCCGATGCCATCACGAGCCCGGTATCGGTCTTTGATTTTCCGCTTGAGGTGATCGCGTGCCCGGGATTATCGCGAGACCAGAAAATCGACATCCTGAAACGGTGGGAATTGGATGCTCGAGCTCTGCAAAGGGCGACCGATGAAAATATGAGCGGCGGAGAGGCGCCTCTGCTCGATGAAGTCAACAGTGCCTTGATGATGCTCGATCCACAGAACACCGCGCCCGACGGATTTGGCGCAGCTCCAACGAAGGTTTGACGATTTCTTCCAATGTAAACCGGCATCCGCGAGCTGAAACTCACGAATGCCGGTTTGCTTTTGACCTTTCTAAGTGTTGCGCGTTTCCAAATCCCAATAGCTGGGCGCGCCGTAGTTGGTGTGCAGCCGTTGCTCGAAGTCCCGATTTCGCAACGACGTCGGATCGAGATCCGGCGACATTTTCAATTGCTCTTCGGTCACGCCCGTCACGTATCCGTTGAGTTCGGGGTCCCACTTGAGCGACGTCCAGGGGATAACGTAGCTGCTTTTCCCGAGGCCAAGGAAACCGCCGAAGCTAAGGATGGCGTATCGCACTTTTCCCGATACCGTGTCGACGATCAGATCGTCGACTTCGCCGATCGATTCACGCGATGCGCCGTAAACGGACGTTCCCGGCACCTTGCTGGTCTCTAGCATTGTCGTTTCAGAATGCATTTCTGTCTCCGTTCGTGCTGGGCTTACTCTGCCGGTTTCCTGCGTTGGCAATCATCGCAGATCAGAACCGCGCGCCGAGATTCGAACACCGCGTTCGCCCGATCGCGCAGCCTTCATGGTTTGCGCTCAAATGTTTCGCTTGCCTGGGAGTTCCGGAAAAAAGTGAGGGAACAGTCGGAGGGGATGGCGCCTAAGCCCTCGACAGAAAAAAAGCGCCGAAACAGAGTTCGGCGCGAGTCACGACGGGGATTTTATACGCTGGGGGTAATTCTCAAATGTCGACGCGAAGAAAGGTTCGCTGCAACGGATCGTTCACGTATCGATATCCGAAACTCCGACCGAGAACGTTCTGATGCAGACGGAGTTCGTCGGAAGCTTTGAGATGAAGATCGTTTGTTAAGCGCCGCAGGCATCCGCGCTTGCAAAACAGTCCACTTGCCTGAACTCCGTCAGTGGAGGTGTCGTGCCAAGATTCGTAAAGCACCCTACCGGCCGCGGCGACGCCGCCGTACAGCAGCGCCGAGGCGGAAAGCGTCGGGCCGTGGGAGTGCGCGAGATATGCGAAGATGGACGAGCACGCGGAATGCGCTCCTCCCAGAAGCTTTTGTAACGCTGCCGCGTAGGAATGAATGATCGCAAGATAAGGCCGGTTCGGTACAACCCTTGTATTTGCGGTGTGATGCTCGACGTAAGTCATCAGGTTCGCCTTCCCCTGAGTAGAAATGTGCACATCAGCTCCCCAACTGGCCCAAACTGTTCCGGCCGCTCCAGGTTCCGCGAAAGCGTAAAAATTTTTTGTATTAACCAGGGCGGTCGCCGGATTGATCGAGGGGTTTTGTCCATGGGTGTCGACAATTGCTGTCATGAGAGATAAGAAATCGCCGTGCGACTCGCGTCGTGCCGCGGTCCCGTAGTTCAATGGATAGAGCGTCGGAATTCGACTCCGAAGGTTGCAGGTTCGACCCCTGCCGGGATCGCCAAGTCTTCGATTCTCATGACACCGTCATAAACATTTAACGAGCCGCTGCATTTTTGCTGCCGGTGTTGTGGTCGTGGCGCAAAAACGCCTTATATTGGGCGGGCCGATCATCAGTTGTGATTGTAGAGAGTAGGCATCGTGATGCGTCTTCCGTTCAGAGCCATGTGCTGGCTGCTCCCGGTCTTGTCAGCTTCATTGCCTCTCGTTGCGTCTCCGGGCCATGCGGAGGAGATGAGCGCATCGCAGTCGGCGATCTGCTCGAGGACGGCATCGGGAGCGCTGCAAAATTTCGATAGCGAGGATCGTCCGGCCGTCATCGCATTCTATTCGGCGCGGGACTGCCAACCGTTATGGGTCGATGACAGGGGGACGACGCGCGCCGCGGATCTGGCGATCGCCGAAATGCGTCGCGCCGACGAGTGGGGAATGAGGTCCGCCGATTTTCCCTTCGCGGCTCTCAACCGGCCTAAAACCGCCGGGCATTGGACGGGCGAGGAGACGGCGGACGCCGAGCTCGAGATCACGGCATCGGCCCTGCGCTATGCGCACCAGGCGCAAGGCGGCCGCATCCCCAACCCCGAGACGCAACTGTCTTCCTATCTCGACCGGCAGCCCACGCTGTTGAGTGCGCAGGATATCCTGAGCAGAATCTCGCAGTCCACGACGCCCGACGCGACGCTGCGCGAATGGCAACCGTCGTCCGATCAGTTCCTGAAATTGAAAGCGTTGCTTTCGACGCTGCGTGGCAAGCAGCCGGACGCGGCGCAGGATGAGCAGATTGCGCGACGCGGCCCGACTTTGCAGCGAAAAACTAAAAGTCCTGAAGTCGCGATCTTGAAGAAGCGCTTCGGCGTTGCGTCGGCTCCGGGTGAAGAGTCCGTGTTCGATGCCGCGCTCGTGGCGGCGGTGAAAAAATTCCAGGCCTCCGCGTCCCTGCGCGCCGACGGCTTCGTCGGGCCGGCGACGCGCGCCGCTCTTGCCGGCGGCGGGCCTAGCAATGACGCGGATAAGATCGCGGCCGTCATCGCCAACATGGAAGAATGGCGCTGGATGCCGCAATCGCTCGGCGCAACGCACGTCTTCGTCAATATTCCCGCGTTCTCAATTCGATTGACGCAGGACGGCAACCCGGTTTTCGAAGACCGCGTCGTGGTCGGTACGCCCGGCACACAGACGCCGATCTTTTCGAAGAACATGAAGACGATCGTGCTGAGGCCGGAATGGAATCTCCCGGACTCGATCAAGTTGACCGCGCTGCTGTCGGGCCGCTCGATCGAGCAGCAGGGCTACGTTGTTATGCGCAACGGCCGCACAATCGAGAGCACGCGCATAAACTGGGCGAAGGCCAATTTGCGCGAATATACGATCTATCAGCCGTCCGGCGACGACAATGCTCTCGGTCTGGTCAAGTTTCTTTTTCCGAACAAGCATTCGGTCTACCTGCACGATACGCCGTCACGACATCTCTTCGATGAGCGGACACGCCTTTTCAGTCACGGCTGCGTGCGCGTGCGCAATCCTCAGGTCTTCGCTCAGGACCTCTTGAACATCGATCGCGGTCCGGCCGCCCCGGATGTCAAACAGCTCGTCCGCAAGGGGCCGAAAGACAACAACGTCACGCTCGAGACGCCCATTCCGGTTCACGTCGGCTACTTCACGGTGTGGGTCGGCGACGACGGTCAGCCACAGTATTTCAAGGACTATTATGGCCACGAGAAGCGCATTACTCTCGCGCTGGCTGGTAAGTGGAAACAGATCGACATCGGCAAGGATCACCTCGCGGCGGTCGATACGTCGATGCTGAAACAGGTGCGGCTGCGGGCTGATGGACGCTCGAAAAAGGACGGCGACGGTTTCGGCCCGCCGATGGGCGTCACCAACAGCTTCTCGAATGCGGGATACAAACGCTACAACGATAGCGTCGGCGACATGATCCGCATGAAGCTCGGGTTCTGATCGGCGCTCGTTGAATTACGCCGACTTGAGCCGTGCGAAGCCGGCGTCGAGATCGCGGATCAGATCCTCGACGGCTTCGAGACCGATGTGGAAGCGCAACGCAGGTCCTGGCCCCGTCCATGTCGTTGCCGTGCGATAGCTGGTCGGGTCGAAGGGGATGACGAGACTTTCGTAACCACCCCAGGAATAGCCCATTCCGAACAGCGTCAGCCCGTCGAGAAATGCCGCCAGTGCAGTCTCGGACACGGGCTTCAGAACAGCGCCAAACAATCCGCTCGCGCCGGTATAGTCGCGCTTCCAGAGCGCATGTCCCGGATCGTCCGGCAAAGCGGGATAGAGAACGCGGTCGACCTCGGGCCGTGCGGCGAGCCATTCGGCAACGGTCAACGCCGATTTCTGATGCCGCTCGAGGCGAACGTCGAGCGTGCGGAGACCGCGCAGGGCGAGGTACGTTTCTTCCGAGCCCGGGCAGGTGCCGAGACCTTCCTTGGCGTGATCGAGCAAGCGCGCCGCGCGGGCGTTGCCGGTGACCGTGCCGAGCATCGCGTCGGCATGACCGACGGTGTATTTCGTCGCCGCCTGGATCGACACGTCGGCCCCGAGCGCCAGCGGTATGCAAAAGAGCGGTGTCGCCCACGTATTGTCGGCCAGCACCCAGATGTCGCGCGCGTGCGCGGCTGCCGCGATGGCCGGAATGTCCTGCATCTCGAACGTCTGCGATCCTGGGCTTTCGACGAGCACGAGGCGCGTATTCGGCCGGAAGAGTTTCGCGATGTCGGCGCCGACGTGCGGATCGTAATACGTCGTTTCGACGCCGAGCCGCTTCAGCATCCGGTCGGCGAAGGCACGGCCCGGCTGATAGGCGCTGTCGGTGATTAAAATATGATCACCCGCCGAAACGAAAGCGAGCAGCGCGGTCGATACGGCGCCAAGGCCCGATGAGGTCAGAATGGTGATTGCGCCGCCTTCGAGTTCGGTGATGGCGTCTTCCAATGCACGCGTGGTCGGCGTTGCCCGGCGGCCGTAGGTATAGGGCTGTGTCCGCGACTTGATGGCATCGAGTGTTTTGTAAAGAACCGTCGAACCGCGATAAACGGGCGGATTGACGAAGCCATGCTGCTCGAACGGCTCGCGCCCGAGGTGAACGACCTTTGTTTCCGGGCGCGTTATAGGCTTTGAACGATCGTCTTTATCCGTCATATCTTCGCGTCTCCGGCCGCACGATCGGACCTCGTGGCGCAAGTTTCGTGCGCGGTCAAGGCCTTGACCGTTAAGCTCTGGCGCGGGATGTGTGTGGCCCCTGTAATCGGGACGATTGACGCACGGTAGGCGGGCGCTCGCATTCGTCGCTTAGCGCCAATCCTATCGAATGCCCGGTCAAAGGGTTCGCTGGAAAGTGCATATGAAAATTGCAATGAGGTGTGTGGCGCTGATCCTGGCCGTCGGGTCGATGGTTGGCGGATTTTGCGTCCCGGCCTGGAGTGAAGCCAGCCTCATCGACACCATTCGCAAGCGTGGACATGTCGTCTGCGGCGTCAGCGATCGAGCGCCGGGTTTCAGCGAAATCAGCGGCAGCGGCACACGCAAGGGCCTCGATGTTGAATTTTGTTCAGCTCTTGCGGCGGCGGTCTTGGGAAACAAGGACTCGGTCAAGTTTTTGAGCTTGATGCCGAGTGAGAAGTTCAACGCGCTCCGGGACAACGAAATCGATGTGCTGATGGGCGCGACGTCGTGGACGCTCACCCGCGACACCGAGCTTGGCGCGCGCTTCGTGGCGACGCTCTACTACGATGGGCAAGGTTTCATCGTGCCGCGCAATCATTCGATTTCAAGCGTGCTCGAGCTTTCCGGAGCGTCGATTTGCGTGCTGCCCGGATCGACCGATGAAAGCGCGATCGCGGACTATTTCGGCGCCCGGCGCATGCGCTACCAGCTCATCACCTCGGACCGCTGGGATGAACTCGTCAAGACGTATGCCAGCGGCGGCTGCACGGTCCTTACCGGCGACGTTTCATTGCTGGCTTATGAGCGCAGCCGGCTCACCAGCGGCGCCGACCAAATGTTATTGCCGGAATACATCAGTAAGGAACCGCTGGGTCCCGCCGTCAAGATCGGCCGCGATTCCTGGTTCGCGGTGGTGCGCTGGACATTCATGGCCCTGGTCGCGGCCGAGGAGCTGGGCATCAACAGCAGTAACGTCGAGATGATGAAAGTCTCGCCTGCGCACGATGTTCGCCGTCTCCTGGGGCTCGAGGCCGACATTGGCGCGCCGCTCGGGCTGACGCGCGACTGGGCGTATCAGGTCGTTCGGCAAGTCGGCAATTATGCCGAGATTTTTGATCGCACGCTCGGGCAGGGATCGGCGCTGAAGCTTGATCGCGGATTGAACAACCTTTGGACTAAGGGCGGGCTGATGTATTCGGCGCCGATGCGCTAGAGCCTTTCCGATTTTGGTGGAAACGCGGAAAGGCTCTAGCTCTTTGCTTTTCCGTGCTTCTTAGCGGAAAATCGGTTCCCACTTTTCCGGAAGCACTTCAAGGGGCTGCGTTACGTCGGCATGAGCGCTACTCCGCGATAGATCGAAAGAGCAGGGTTGTGACCGTCCAGACGATATTCGAGACGTTGACGAGTGAAGCGGTTTTCGCGATCCCGTTTGCCGTGCTCGTGACGCTGGTGCTTCTTCTGGTCCGGCGTATTGCGATCAAGCGCACTGGCGGGGATCGCGACTCCGTCGTGCAGGCCTATTCGATGCCCGTGGACGACGCCGGTGCGATCGCACGGCGGATCGATGCAGCGAAGGCGGGAGACAACACCATGGCGCTCGCAGATCTCTACCTCGCGCAAGCGCATGCCTATCAGAAGATCGGCGATGAAAAGGCCCGCATGACTGCGCTTACGGCCGCCGCTGGTTATGCCGCGCTGCATGGGCCGGAGGCAACACACGCAAACGCACGAATGCAACTCGCCGAAGCCGCTCGCGGCAACGGCGATCTGACGAGCGCCTGCGAGCACTGGCATATGGCGCGCGAGGCGTTTCAGGCCAGCGGCCACGCCGAAGAGCACGCGCGCGTCGAAAAGCTGATGCGCGACAACGGCTGCCCCACGGATTGGGTGCTTACGGAGTTTTGAAATCGAACGACGGCTTGCCGATGCTGTCGATGTCCGGTTCGCCGGTCGTCGGAGCGATGTCGGTCGCGCCGGCTGAACGGGCGCCCGCCGCCGAAGCCGCCATCAGTACTTCGACGTTTTTCACATCGCCGTCAGCGATCTCGAAGCGGTTCTTGTAAAGGTGGCCGCCGGACGATGCCGTGACGATGTACTTGCCGGGCGCCAGGACGTGCGTCGGCAGTGCCCCGACGCTCTCTTTCACCATCTCGCCGTCTTCCGTCTGGATCGTCCAGCGCGTGTCGGGCATCGCTTCGCCGCCCGTACGCGTGACGAGCTTGAACGTCGCCTTGCCGCCGCTATGGGTGACGGTTGCTTCCGTCAGCTTGCCGGCTTCGACGGTCACGTCGGCCTCGATCTTGGCGTTGGCGTCGCCGTACTGCGACACGATCCGGTAGATGCCTGAATTGAGCCGGATGATGAGATTGGGTTTGGCGCCGCTGATGACGACGGAGCGGCTGTCAAACTGATCGTGATCGTCGGCGTAAATTGAATACGTCACGGCTCCTGGGGCCGCGGGCGCGCCCGCGACTGTCGCGCCGACGCGCAATCCGCCGGCATTCAGAACAAAGGCTTCGTATGGCGGGCCATCGGTCTTCACCGCGATCTTGCGAGTCAGGTTCGCCCGGCCGAATGCGGCGTTGACGGTGTAGTCGCCAGGCTGAAGTTTCACGAGCGGCGTTGCCTCGTGCGATTCAAGAACGAGCTTCGCCTTGCCGGCCGTGCCAGTGTTCTGGAAAATTCTCCAGACGAGGCCTTCATCGATCTGCTGTCCGTCTCCTGTCAGCAGCGCGACGAGCCTGATCGACGGCAGTCCCGCTTTGCCGCCGCGTTCGATGACCGTCGTGTTGGGCGCTTTCGGCGCTGATTTGTGCGGGGGAATGTGAAGGTTGAGCGGGCCGCTCGGCGGTCCGTCGGGAATAGGGTCGAGCGCGAGCGAGGGCTGCGGCGCGGCCAGCATGACAATGCCCACGAGCGCCAAGGCCACGGATCGCGTTCGGAGCGCCACGCGCGCAAGCATCGTCAAAGGCGATCTTCGAACAGGATCGCTGTGTCTCGCGGAATTCTCTTGGTTCAGAGCCTGCATCATCCTCGGCCGATCTCGACATCTTTCGTTTCGCCGGCCCGAACGTCGAAGTCGGTTTCACGGCGTATGCTTTGCGATTCAAATCGGACTTTGTAGCGGCCGGGCGCCAGCAGCGTCTTCGCATCACGGCCCGTCTTACGCCATACGGGTGCGCCGCTCTGGTCCGTCACTTCCCAATAAATGTCGCTGGTGGCGATTTCGGCGGGCGGCCGGAAGCTGACCATTCCGCCCTCGATCCTCAGCGTTGCTTCAACGGGCTTGCCGGCTTCGAGCGTGATTTCCTGAGCCGTCGACAGCGGATAGGCTGCAAGCGTGGCGCTGACATTATAGCGGCCGGGTGGCAAGGAGAAGGCCGTCTCTGGCCCGACCGCACGGGCGATGCGCGCCTTGTCGCCATCGGCCTTGTCGATGCGATAGACGATGCCCTGCGCCGCCGTCGCGGGCGCTCCCGCCACAATGGTCGAAAGCTTCAACGGTGCGAGACCGAGCGACAACGTCTGCTTCACGGTTTCGCCGATGCCGATCGCGATCCGCTGGCGGACATCGGCGGCACCCGACCGCGCGCTGACGTAGTACGTCCCGGCCGGCAGGACGAAGCTCGCTTCGCTGGCGTGCGAGCGGGCGACCTCGCGCCGCCCGTTCGGACTTTCAGGATCGTCTTCGAAGATCGTGTAGACGAGGTCATCGGGTGCCGCGCCGTTGACGCCGGTCGTTGCCGAGAGATCGACGCGCCCGGTGCCGAGCGCCACGTCGTCGGTTTTAACGTCACCCGCACTGAGCGAGATGGTCCGGCTCGCATGCGCGATGCCGTCGGCGATCGTTACGGTATAGTCGGCGGGCGGCAAATAGAGATCGATCGCGCCGTTTCGTGCGATGGCGACGGGTTTGTCTTCGGCGGCGATCGTCATCGTTGCGGTTGGCGACGGCGCACCGCCCTTGGCGGCGGATGCATTGACCTTGAGGTGCGCCGCGTCGAGCGGAATGATGATGCTTTCGGCGGCTCCATCCGTGACGGTGATTTGTTGCCGTGCGACGACGGACCCGAGTTCGACCTCGATGTCGTAGCTTCCGGCCTCGAGCTTGGCGCTGATGTCGGGGCCGTTCGAGCGTCCGGCGACGGACTTTTCGCCCGCCTTGAAGATGCGCCAGCGCATCGGCACCGTGAGGAGCGAGCTTCCTTGCGCAAGGCTAGCTGACGCGCGCAGCGTCGCGCCTGCGGGAGGCGGGGGGGCGGCTGGCGCTTGGCTTTTCGCGGCGACGGCGGGTGCGTCAGGCGCGAGGATCGCAAATTTCGTCGCTTCATCGAGCGCCGCGTTGAGCCCGTTCGAGTCCGTGACGTCATAATAATGCCCGCCCGTCGCCTGTGCGACGCAGGCGATGCGCGGCCGGTCGGACGCGGGTATTCCGATGCCGATGACCTGCACCGCGACGCCAGGCGCCGACTTCGCGAATTCGTCGGCCGCTACGCAGGTGTCGCGCTGGCAGTTGTCGGCGCCGTCACTAACGATGACGATCTGCGCCGGACGTGACGTGCCGATAGCTTCGGCTGCGACCTCCAAAGCGGCCGTTACCGGACCCGGACCTCTGGGATTCAACTTCGCGAGCGGGACGAGGAGGGCGTCGCGCGGACTATCGGGAGTCGCGATCAGCTCGATGTCGTTGCAATCACCGCGACGGCGATGACCGAACGATACGAGCCCGACGCGCGTCGACGATGGCGTCTGAAGAATGGTCGCGAGCTTTTCGCGCACGATGTCGATCTTCGGCTTGTTGTCGGGCGCGAGCCGCGCCCACATCGACCCTGAGCCGTCAACGATCAGCATAGCCGTCGGCGTATCGTCGGCGTGTGCACCCGAGAACGCGGCGGCGCTTGCGGCCGTCACAACTGCGGCGAATTGCAAAATCCCTAGGCGCATCGTCCCCTCACGCCAATTTCGTCCTGATTCCAATTGTAACAGGCGACGGCCTACGATAGCGAGACGGCAACCAGAACGAGACGGAATACGACATGAATACCCCGATTTTTGAATTTCTTGCGGCAAGGCGCTCGGTGAAGCCGGATCGCCTCGCCTCGCCCGGTCCAAACCCTGAGCAATTGCGGCAAATTCTGACGGTCGGTGCGCGCGTGCCCGACCATAAAAAGCTGACGCCGTGGCGGTTTATCGTTTTCGAGGGCGATGCGCGAAAAAGCATGGGGAACGTTTTCGCCAAGGCCTGCGAAGCGGAAGAAAGCCAGCCGCCGTCGCACGTCCGGCTGGACATGGAGCGCGAGCGCTTCCTGCGTGCCCCCCTGGTCGTGGCCGTCGTCTCATCGATCAAGGCGCGGCCCGGCGCGCCCGAATGGGAGCAGGTCCTGTCCGCGGCGGCTGTCTGCTACAACACGTGTCTTGCCGCCAACGCGCTGGGCTTCGGCACGTCGTGGCTGACGGAGTGGGTCGCCTACAGCAAGACGGTACGAGAGACGCTTGGCCTCAAGGAGTCGGAACGGATCGTCGGGTTCATCTATATGGGCCAGCCGATGGAAAAGCCGGATGAGCGAGAGCGGCCGGTGATCGAGACCCTGATCACCGAGTGGCCGGCGTAGGCTGGTGCGCGGTTTGGGCCGCCAGCGGCGAAACCTTTAACCGATTGTTAAGGGGATTGGCGGCATTCTAACGAAATGCGTGCTTCGGACGTCATCCGTTGCGGCGGGATCAGCACCGCTCCGCCAGCGGCAGAGACGCCGGGCATACTCACCAAATCATGGCCTCCTTCGCCCTCGGGTCTTTCCCGTGCGGCCGAGGAGGCCAGTCGGTTTTGGGGGGCGCGTCGGCGATCGGGCGATTGTTTCGGACCTTGTCGTGGATGGCCGCCTGCGCGGCCATGACGAATAAAAAACTTGGCGCCAAAGGCGCAACATTGCCCTCGCACGAGAAAGACAGCCATCTGAACAGGGGGCGCTAATCCAACGTCACTGTGACTGCGCCGCCGTTGCGATCCCACTTCCCGTCATGGCCGCGCAGGCGGCCATCCACGGGAGCGTCCTATAGCTCACCTCCCGGGACGTGGGGGCGCCCCGCGCCTTGCGGCCAGCTCCGCGAAGCGGAGTCGCAAGGCGCCACTCAATAACTGAATTGCTCGGCGAGCAGGCGTTCTTCGAGGCCGTGGTTGCGGTCGAACATCATATAAAGCTCGATCGCGCGGGCCTGCTCGACCTCGACTTTCACGACATCACGCGTTTCGAAATGGTCGGCGGCGGCGCTGACCGGACGCTTTTCCGCTTCGAGCACGGTGATCGTGATGTGCGCCTTGTTGGAGACGAGCGCGCCACGCCAGCGGCGAGGACGGAACGGGCTGATCGGCGTTACGGCGAGGAGGGCGGCCTTGATCGGCAAAATCGGGCCGTGTACGGAGAGATTGTAGGCCGTCGAGCCTGCGGGCGTCGCGACCAGAATGCCATCGCAGATCAGCTCTTCGAGGCGGACCTTGCCATCGATGGCGACCTTCAATTTCGAGGCCTGATAGCGCTGCCGGAACAGCGAGACTTCGTTGATCGCGAGGCTCTTGTGGGCTTTTCCCGTGCTGTCGGTCGAGATCATCGATAGCGGATGGATGCGGCTGATCTCGGCGGCCGCGAGCCGTTCGTGGAGATCGTCTTCGCTGTAGTCGTTCATCAGGAAGCCGACGGACCCGCGGTTCATCCCGTAGGTTGGGATCTTATCGTTGATAAACCGGTGCAACGTCTGCAACATCAGTCCGTCGCCGCCGAGCGCGACGATGACATCGGCATTTGCCGGATCGGTTTTGCCGTAGCGTTTGATCAGCGCCTTGCGGGCCTCGATCGCCTCTGGCACGTCGCTCGCGACGAAGGCGATGCGTTCGAATTTGTGTTTTTCTTTGGACATGTGTGGCTTTGCTGATGCGGGGCCTACGGCGGCAGGGAGGCTCGCTCAAGTGCCGGAAAACGACAAGCCCCTAGAGGCTGATAAAGGAGCAGGTGTTGCCGCGCCAGCGGAGGCCGTGGTCATGATTTATGCGACGTACCCTGACCGTGTTGCGGCGCTCGCGGCCGGACGGGGCATGGTCGAGCAGGGGATCGCTGGCTGCGTCAATGTGCTTCCGGGCATGACCTCGGTCTATGTCTGGAAGGGTGCAACGGAGACGTCCGACGAAGCCGTGCTGATCGCCAAGCTCGGAGCCGAAGGCGCGGAGCGCGCCGTCGCACACATCCTGGCGCAGCATCCTTATGAAACCCCGGCGGTGCTGGTGCTGCCGGTTTCCGGCGGCAACGCGGATTATCTCGCGTGGGTACGCGAGGGGACGAGGTTCTGATCGCCGCGCGCAGCTTCAACGTCGGTCTGCGCGTCAGTAAATGCCGCCGAGCACTTGCGCCACATTATAGCGCATCGTTCCGGGCCTCGGATCGCCGCGACGCGAGCGGCTGCCGTAAGTTGAGCGCCGAGGCCGCTCGTCTCTCCAGTCGCGCTCGTGCTTAGCGCGGCGAGATTTGCCCGCCTTGACGGCCGGTGCAAACTCTGTCGTCGCGGCGGGCGATGCGTCGTCGCTGTCGGACGACAATGCCGCGAGTTTCTCAGGGTTCGCTGCTGCGTCTGTGGCATCTGAGCTTTCGGCGACCATGCGGTCGTCGCGTTCGATGACAATCCTCTGAGCGAGCGGCTTCTGAGAGAGCGGCTCGCCTGAAAGAGTAGACTCTCCGGCGCCATCTCTGGTGCCCGGGCCGCCGACGGACATCATACCCGGAGGCGGCGTTATGCGCGGCGATGTCTCCGCTACGATCGAGCGGCCACTCCGGTCGAGCCACGGCAGTTGTTCCGCCTTGACTGCGGCAACGCTTGCGGGATCGGCGGCTGCCCGCGCACTGGATGCATCGCGCGTCTCAGACGCAACGCGCGTATCAGGCCGCTTCGATCGCTTCGAGGCTTGCGTCATGACCGCGTGCGGAACGCAGCGTCCCGATTGATCCATCGTCTGTCCCGACGGGCAGCCGGATGAACAGGAAATCTCCCTGCGTGTTTCAACGAGGGTCAGAAGAATGTAGTCCGGCGACTTGATCGGCAGGGTCGCATTGGCGCGATCCATGAAGGCCGACATCGCGCGTCGGGTGGATGGATTCCAGAGACCGTTGATATCGCCCCAATAGCATCCTGCGCGCTTGAGTTCGCGCTGGAGGTCGCGCGCAAGCTCGAAGCGGGTCCGTGCGTCGGCGGGTTTCGCGGATCTCAGCGTGGCGCTCCGCGACGGTTCTGAAATCACGGTCGCGGCCCAGGTGGCGGACGCCGGCTGGCGTGCCGGCGTTGCCTGCCCAATGTCGGCATTCAGCGCATCACGGTAGGTCGCGGACGCAGGCGAGAACGTGCGCATGGCGGGTTCGCCCGGACGCCGCGCATGATAGGGCACGATTGAAACGTGTGAGATCTCGGCGGGATCGGGGATGTCATCGGGTGCCGGCGGTAAAGTTAGATAACCGCCCAACGCCACCACGCCCGAGAGCAACAACAGCCATCCACCGAACTGCTGCATGGCCCAAACTCCACTCAACTCGGCGACGCGCAATGACCGGATCGACATCGCGATCGGCGATTTCGACCTTCGTCCTTTTCAGCGGCTGCGATGGCCTCGGACATGCCAGCTGAAGGACTTGCCGTCGCGCGGCCGCATACATCCGCGCCGCCCCTGAGAATGCACCAAAGCGCGCACGGTTGTAAGGGGAAACTCGCAAGCGCGATGCTGTAACATGATCGACACAGAGGGATCGATTTGCTCACGCCGTATTAAATGCGCGAATAGCGTGCGCAGCTATCGCGTTTGTATGGCGAAGCTGGGACAGGCGGTGCAAAACCTCTGGAAAACCGCTCTGTTATCAACCGAGCCGGATCGCTGTGCACAGAGGCGCTCCGCGTTCGAAACTCGGCGCACGGCAAAACCTAGAATTCTGATTCTCCTATCAAAACGATTCACAACCCAGGTCGACTCAGTTACGGCTGGGGGCGAGGGGAGTTTAATTCGCGTTTACGTTTTCCAGCCTCGCGTCGACCTTGAGGAAAAGTCATCCACCGGATTCGAGCGGCGAACCGGCGTGGCATCTTCAACTCGACGGAGATTGGTAGCTCTTGGCTCGCGTGGTTTGCGCAGTATCCTAGTTGCTCGTCTGCCACTGTCATGGGGATGACGGTGGAGCTCACAGCCGGACAAGCAGGATATCGTTCGCAGCCGTGCCGGTTGTGCGTTCCGGAGCATTGGTCGCCGCCACCCTCGGGCAGGCAGCCACAAGCCGAAATGGCCGGTCTTGTATCGCGTCACGAAACCGGTCCTCACAGGAGAGGGCACACGAAATGAGACACGTTTTAGGCGTGTTGGGGGTTCTAGCAGCCGGCGTACTATTAGCCGTGTCGGCCGCAATGAACTGGCGTTTTGGTTTCAGTCTCGGACGCACCGAGCTGGATGGCCAAATCTATGGCGCAGCCTCCGCTGCGGCCGACTGTTTAAAAGCACTGATACCGTTTTTCTTCTTCGCCGCTGTTCGAAACAGAATCTGGTCGCAGGCGGCTGCGTCGGCGCTGGTCTGGGTGGTCGTGACGACCTACTCGATGACCTCGGCGCTCGGACACGCAGCGTTGAACCGCTTCGACTCGACCGGGCATCGCGCGCAGGAGGCTCAGTCGTATCAGGATCTGAGAACCGAGCTGAAGCGTGCCGAAGAGCAAGCTGGCTGGATTCCGCAGCATCGGCCCTATGAGGCGGTGCAAAGCGAGATCGACGGTCTCAAGATGCAGAAGGCCTGGAAATGGTCGAACGGCTGCAAGGACGTCAATTCGAAGACGGAACGATCGTTCTGTCAGAAGCTGACCGGCCTTGATGCTGAGCTTGCATCCGCGAGCGCGGCGAAGACCGCCGATGTCCGGATGTCCGAGTTGAGATCGAAGATTGATGCGGCCGCAGGTACGCCTGCGCTGTCGGAAGCCGATCCGCAAGCCAAGGTTCTGACCGAGCTTGCGTCGGCGTTCTTCCCGAACATCAAGATCGAGAACGTGCAGATGGCCTTGACGTTGTTCGTGGCGCTGCTGCTCGAAATTGGTTCTGGGTTCGGCATGTACGTCGCATTCAGTCAGTGGCGGCTCTATGACCGTCAGTCTGCCGCGCCGAATCTGGCAAGGGCAGAAGAAAGCACCGCTGCGGCAGCGGTGGCGGCTCCGGTGCTCACACCGATTGCCGTTGAGAAAAGCAAGCCGCGTTCCGGCGCCAACGACAACCGCTCGATCGAGATTCCTCTCGAACGCGAAGTTGTCCAGGTGCCTGCAATCGAAGCCCGGCCCGCAGAAGTGCATCAGGTCGAGCAGAAGGTTGTCGAAACGAGAGTCGCAGCTCCGGTTGCGCGTCTCGCCCCTGAAAATAACACCGAACGTTTCTACAAGGAGAATGTCGAGGTCCGTGACGGATCAAGTGTAACGGCTACTGAACTTTACGAGGACTATTGCTCTTGGTGTGACACCAAGAACAAGGAACCCGCAGCACTTCCGAGCTTCGCGCGTGAATTCGCCGAGCTGGGCGTGAAAAAGGAGAAGGTGGCCGGTCGAGTCCGGTATATTGGTATCGCACTCAAATCCGACATGGCACTTGAGGAGGCTACGAAATCGCCTACCTTCGGCACGGTCGCAGCCTAGCGCTGCTCCTTTGAAACGAAAGGCCCGCATCTGCGGGCCTTTTTGTTTTTGGGGGAAGCTCAATGCGCTGCAGATGATCGGCGCTAGTCGTCAGATAGGCAGTATGCAAGAGTCGAATCGGTGCGCCCTATAAACAAAGGCGACACGGCACAACCTCAAGAGGTTCTCCCATGGCCAAGGGCCAACAGCATTCCAACAAGGAAGTCCGCAAGCCGAAAAAGGCCGCCGCCCCAAAGCCGCCGGCCGGATCGGGCTCGGTCTCAGCGACCTTCTCTAAATCGCAGAAGCCGGGCGGCAAGCGCTGAACGGCGACACTTTGTTTCGCGGATGAAAGGCTCGCTACGGCGGGCCTTTTTGTTTTTGGGAGAAGGCGAGGCGGAGCAGTCGTCGGGACGATCGTGGATGGCCGCCTTCGCGGCCATGACGTTGATAAGACGAATGTTCATGAAGCGCCCCGAGGTTCTCGATCGGCTTTAAGCGACAAGCGTCATGGCCGCGCAGGCGGCGAGGACGGAATTGGGCATCGCGCAAATATAATCTCGCAACGCTGATCAAAGTATTCTCTCGCGCCGCAATAAATAATCACACAACGTCATGGCCGCGCAGGCGGCCATCCACGACGGCTTTGAAATCTTGACGGCCAGTTTTGCGCGAGAGCGTTTCGTAACTCTCCCGGCTTCGATATGGCGCTCCATGGATCGCTGTCGAAATCCTGGCACTCCGAACACGGATGGTTTGTCCAACGCTATTGCGGCGGTTTTGATATCGACATCCCGCCTCACGTCATGGCCGCGCAGGCGGCCATCCACGACGGCTTGGATGCTTGCTCATGATCTCTCCCGCTCGACGTCAGCGGGGGCGAACAAGATTTCTCCAGTCGCTTCGTCGAAGAGATCGCGCCATTCTGGATTTATCTGTTCGATCAGACGAACCTTCCAGGCCCGCTTCCATTTTTTGATCTGGCTCTCGCGCCGGATGGCTGCGTCCATCGTCTCGTGCATTTCGTAATAGACAAGCCGAGTGACGTAATAGCGCTTCGTAAATCCGTCGATGAGCTCCTGCTTATGCAACGACATGCGTTGCGCAAGGTCGCTGGTAACCCCGGCGTAGAGAACGCTATTCGGACGGCTCGCGAGCAAATAAACACACGGCTGCTTCGGACGGTGATCGCGCATCCGTTAATCCGCGTTTGAATGGCTTGCGTGGATGGCCGCCTGCGCGGCCATGACGGAGGTTGAGTATGGTCTGCGCATATTTGTTCAATGACGATTTCACATGTCAGGTCGATGGATCTTGTTCCATATTTCTACCGTCATGGCCGCGCAGGCGGCCATCCACGGGACATGAGACGCGGGCTCGTTTGCTGCTCCATGGCGAGACCGGCACGCTTCGTTTTCCACTTGTCGCGTGTGGCGGCAGTGAACTCTCAGGACATCGGATTATCCCGTCAGCCCTGTCACCTTCAGCGCGAAGGCGAAATTCAGTGCGGTGTCCTTCAAGCCGTCGAAGCGGCCCGAGGCGCCGCCGTGGCCTGCGCCCATGTTGGTCTTCAGCAGCACGAGGTTGTCGCTGGTGTTGCGTGCGCGGAGCTTCGCGATCCACTTCGCCGGTTCCCAATAGGTGACGCGCGGATCGGTGAGGCCAGCCAACGCCAGGATATGCGGATAGCGCTTCGCTTCGACGTTATCGTAGGGCGAATAGCTCAGGATGTAGTCGAAGTCGTCCTTGTTCGTCAGCGGATTTCCCCACTCCGGCCATTCCGGCGGCGTCAGAGGCAGATCCTTGTCGAGCATTGTGTTCAGCACGTCGACGAACGGCACGTCGGCGATGATGCCGAGAAAGAGATCCGGCGCCATGTTGGCGATGGCGCCCATCAGCATGCCGCCCGCAGAACCGCCGTTGGCGACGATGCGGCCGCGCTGGGTCAACCCCTGCTGCACGAGGAATTCGCCGGATGCGATGAAATCCGTGAAGGTGTTCCTCTTCTTCTTCATCTTGCCGTCGGTGTACCAGCGGAAGCCCTTGTCCTTGCCGCCGCGGACATGCGCGATCGCGTAGATGAAGCCGCGCTCGACGAGCGACAGCCGCGCCGTCGAGAACGATGCGGGCATCGAAATGCCGTAGGCGCCGTAGCCGTAGAGGAACAGCGGTGCCGAACCGTCGAGCGGCGTCGTTTTCTTGTAAAGGAGTGTCACGGGAATGAGCGCGCCGTCCTCGGCAGGCGCAAGCAGACGCCGCGTGACGTAGTCGGCCGGGTTGTGGCCGCTCGGGACTTCCTGGCGCTTGCGCAGAACGCGTTCGCGGGTCGCCATGTCGTAGTCGTAGGTTTCGGCGGGCGTCGTCAGCGATGAGTACGTGAAGCGGATGCTGTTCGTTTCGAACTCGTAGCCCGACGCGAGGCCGAGGGCGTAAGCTTCTTCCTCGAAGGCGATCGTGTGCTCGCCGGAGAGATCGAGGACATCGCGATCGACGACGATGCCCGAGGTGATCGGCGTCACGACGATGCGAGGCAGGCTGTTCTCGCGTTCGAGGCGCGTCATGAAGTTTTCATAGACGCCGACATCGAGGATCAGGCGGCCCGGCTTGTGCGCAACGATCTCACGCCAGTTGGCTTCGTTCGTCGCGTGCACGGGCGTTGCGACGACGCGGAAATCCTCCGCGTCCTCGGAATTGGTGGTGATGATCAACAACGACCAATGATGCTCGACGCTGTACTGGTGGCCGACGCGGCGGCCGGCGACGATGCGCGGCGGCTCGTCCGGGCTGTCGGCGTCGATCAGGTGAACTTCGCTCGTCTCGTGATCGTGGATGTCGATCAGGATGAACTTTTTCGATTGGGTCGAGGAGAGGCCGACGAAGAAACCTGAATCCTTTTCGGCGTAGACGAGCTTATCGTCGCTCACGGGCGTACCGAGCTTGTGGCTGTAGACGAAGAGCGGCCGCTGATGATCGTCGACTTTAATGTAGAAAAGCGTCGAGCCGTCGCGCGACCATTCCAGGCTGCCGCGCGTATCGGGAATTTCGTCGGCGAGGTCCTTGCCCGTCGCGAGATCGCGGATGCGGACCGTGTAAAGCTCCGAACCCTTGTCGTCGGTCGCGTAGGCGAACAGGCGATGGTCGTTCGAATGGGCGGCGGCGCCCAGATCCCAATAGCTCTTGCCCTCGGCCTCGGCGTTGCCGTCAAGAAGAACCTCGGCATCGTCAGCCGAGCCGCCGCGCGCGATACGGCAAAGCTCGGGATATTGGCCGCCTTTCACGAAGCGCGGAAAGTATTCGTACGGACCGTCCGGCTGCGGCACCTGGCGGTCGTCTTCCTTGAGCCGCGCCTTCATCTCGAGAAAAAGTGTTTCCTGCAGCGCTTTCGTATCGGCGAGTGTCGCATCGATGTAGGCGTTCTCGGCTTCGAGGTAGGCGCGAATATCGGCCGCGAGCGTCGCCGGCTTACGCATGACCTCCTGCCAATTGGAGGCACGGAGCCAGGCATAATCGTCGGTGAGCACGACGCCGTGATGAGTTGCCGTCACCGGTTCGCGCCGCGCTTCCGGTGGGGATGTCTCAGCCGTCGCAGGAACCTGATCTCGGGAAGCGGGGGCGATCGGCGCGGTCATGGGATGGGAAGCCTTTCATTCGGGAGCGCATTGGCGTCGCACGGTTTCTTGACCCGTTAGCCGTCCGCGTCAACGACGAGCCGGGATCGAAGCAACGTCGCAATTGAGTGACCGCCGTGCCAAGCATTAGCGATGCTGTGAAGTGTCAAGGTCTCGCAATTGACAATGAAGATCAGCTGTAGTCAAAGCTTTCATAAGTGAAGACAAGATCAATTTGGGGCGGGTTAATGCAATACCAAAATATGGCTAAGAACTCGTCCTGGCGATATGTCTAGAAGCTTGCCATCTCTTAGGCGTACCTCCGAAGCCGGACAGAAAGAAGAAGCGAAAGACATATCGATGGACAGTCCGTCCCAGCCTGAACTTGTGACGATCACGGCGACCATCGTCGCTGCCTACGTCAGCAACAATTCGATTTCATCAACGGATCTGCCGGGGCTTATCGCGGAAACCCATGCCGCGCTAAGCCGCGCCGCCGGACGCAGTGCTCCGGCGGAACGGGAAGAAGCCAAACCGAAGATCGCGATCAAAAAATCCGTGATGCCGGACTACCTCATCTGTCTCGAAGACGGAAAAAAGTTCAAATCGCTGAAGCGGCACCTGCGCACGCACTACAATCTGTCGCCTGAGGAATACCGCGAGAAGTGGAGCTTGCCGCCGGACTATCCGATGGTCGCGCCGAACTATGCCAACGCCCGCTCGCAGCTTGCCAAGAAGATGGGCCTCGGAACGCGGCGCTGATTTTCGCCCTGGCGCATCATTTCACGTTTGCGGCCGCTGCCGCGATTGGTGAACGCGAGACAGAAGCTCCGTGAGCGCTGCGCGTTCCTCTTTCAATATCCGGCTGAGCGATGCGTGGCGTTCAAGGTCATAGACGGGATGACCCGCGCGGCCGTAACGGCGCTCTCTCCGCAGCGCACACTCGAGTGCTGCAATAAGTTTCTCTCGCCCCTCGAGGCTTCGATCATCGCGCTCGTGCGGCCACAGCGGCAATACGCGCTGCGAATCATCAACGTATCTGGCCTTCGAATTGAAGCGGCCGGCCTTGGAGCCGTTTGTCCGCGTAGTGATGTTCCGTATCGAGACGTTGCTTTGCATGATGCCGTACTGTGCTGCAGCGCACGGGCACGGGGATAAGTTTGCGAGTTGTGTTCTGCGGGTAAGGTGAATGAGGGCGCGAATAAAAAACTTATCCCCGCTCGTCGCGCTGGACCTATCCTCCCCTCGTTGCCTTTGCATGAGACGGCAATGCGACCTTGGCCGGCACCGCAGCAACGAAGCGCATCCGCTTTGGGAATCCGTTCAGACCATGAGAAGTACACATGCTTGAAGCCTCTCGCACCTTGGCGTTGAAGACGCGCCAACGCGGCCCCGCGTTTTCGGTTGTCGCAGACCAGCAGCAATATCGTCAGGCGCGTCTGGCGCTCGATCTCGCGATGTCGAGCGTATTCGGCGTCGAGAACGGCGCACTATGGCACGGCACGCGCGGCGCCAAAGGCATTGCGTCGGTGCGGCAGATCGCGATGTATCTCGCGCACGTGTCCTGCGGGATGACGCTGACGGATGTCGGCGCGATGTTCGGCCGGGATCGCACGACGGTTTCCTATGGCTGTTTGAAAGTCGAATACCGGCGTGACGATCCGATCCTGGACCGGACGCTCGATCTTCTCGGCTGGGCGTTGCCGACGCTGGTCATGCGCGCCGAAAAACGGCGTCCGCACTGACGCGGCCCTTTCGTAAGTAATATCCATTCCTGCGAGGTATGACGATGGCGACGAGACGAAGCTCCGCGGCTTCGGCAGCGAAGACTGCTGAACATCAAGCGCCCGAGCGCGATCTCAAGGAAAGTCCGCTGGCGTGGCTCGCGCGACGCAAGGACAAGGACGGGCGGCCGATGCTGTCGGATGAGGAATTCGACGCGGGCGAGCGTCTTCGCGCCGATTTCTGGTTTGCTCAGATGACACCGCGAGTCACGGCCAACTGGTCGATGCTGCTTGGCGGCGGCGGCGGCAGCAGAGGCGCGCCGGATCTCGGGCCGGACGTACGTGATTCCATCATCGCGGCGCGCGAGCGCGTGCGACGTGCGCTTGCGAGCGTCGGTCCCGATCTCGCCGGCGTTCTGATCGACGTCTGCTGTCACCTGAAGGGGCTCGAAGCCAGCGAGAAGGCGAGCGGCTGGCCGCAACGTTCCGGCAAGATCATCCTGCAGATCGCGCTGCGCCAGCTTGCCCGCCATTATGGCTTGCTGCGCGAGGCCGAGCCGATCGGCGCCGCGCCAGTCCGCGTCCGTCATTGGGGCGCGAGCGACTATCGTCCGGCGATCGAGCAGGATACGGCGTGATCAGGCGGCGAGCATCATCTCGGCGTCGGTGTGAATGCGCTTCACCATCGAGGCGAGGCCGTTCGAACGCTGCTGCGTGAGGTGCTCGCTCAATCCGAGTTCGGCGAAGATGCCTTGTGCGTCGGTTGCGGCGATCTCTTCGAGTGTCTTGCCCTCGTAGACGGCGAAGAGCACGGCGATCAGGCCCTGCACGATCAGAGCGTCACTCGTGCCCTGCATGTCCATGCCGTTAGCGGCCGGCTTCGTCGCCAACCAGACCTGGCTGGCGCAGCCGCGAACCTTGTTCGCTTCGGTCCGCAGGTCTTCGGGTAACGGCGGCAGCGCCCGGCCAAGCTCGATCACGTACCGGTAGCGATCCTCCCAATCGTCGAGGAGCGCGAAGTCGGCGCGGATGTCGTTAATCGTCATCGGAAAATCCAAGCAGCCCGCTCATCGGGCGCCACCTAGAAATAAGTGGCCGGACCCGGTCGGGGCAAGGCTCGAATTGCGCCTAGATGCTACCTTTGCTCGACTTTTTGCCGCGCCAGGCCGGTTCTTTGTCGGACGGCGTCAGGGTTCCCATCTCGCGCTCGAGCACGGCCGGCTTATACGGCCGATCGTCATGATCGGCCGCAGCCGTGTCACTTCCCGCGCCTTGCCTATCGCGCATCATGTCGTAGGCGAGTTTGGCTCCGAACTGGGCTTTGGCAACGAACATTGACCAGTATTCCGAGCCCTTGGCGCATGTGCCGGCGTTGCGGTCGCAGAATGTGACGACCCATTGCGCGGTTGTGCCGGCGCGCTCGTAGAGGCGCTGCTGCTGCTCATGGTCCGACGGCAGCACGGCAACCCCGATGGCAACGATTGTGGCGATACGCAACAAGCCCATGGTCGACCTTCGCAAAGTTAAACGGGAGAAGAGCGTCCCGTCGCGATGTCATACCAAAGCCGGTTCAAGACCGCGCTAGCGTGTGCGGTACAATTCGAACAGTCTTCGATGCGAATTTGATGCAAATTTAGATAAAATGCTTCGCATTCCGATCGTGCCAAATTTCGACAGTTAAGAAGACCTTAACGGCTGGTCTCCATAGTCTCGGAAGACCCTGCAGAGGGCGAACGGGAGCCGCGAAGACATGATCGGATGGGACCGCAGACTTGCCATCGGTGCTTCCGTGCTGATGACGCTCAGCGTCGCTGTCAACATGGCTGCGTTCCAGGGCAAGGGACCTGTAGCAGGCCAGGTCGCGAGCCAGGGCAGCGCGATCGAGACCGGCGGCCTGCCTTCGCGCGGCGGATGGGTCGAAGGTCCGGGACTGGGCCTCGGCGCGACGACGCCTCCATCGGCGGCGCCGCCATTGCCGGGGCCGACCGATCCTCCGACAGGCCCGCTGAAAGACGACGCCAACACCGCGGAAATCACGCGCGGTATTCAACGAGAGCTTGATGCGCGCGGCTATGACGTTGGCCAGCCGGACGGCGTTGCGGGGCTTGTCACACGCGCCGCGATTTTCGCCTACGAGTACGACAACGGGCTGGTGCTGACCGGCAAGCCGAGCGAGCCGCTGCTGAGCCAGATCGTGCTCGGCTCGTCCTCGCTCGAGCAGAACAGCGCGCGACCCGGGAAAACGATCTCGGCCGATGGGGAAGCGCTGGTGCGCGACGTCAAGCAGAAGCTCGGTGCGCTCGGCTATCAGACGGGTGCCGCAGGCGGCGCGCTGACGCCGGAGCTTGGGCGCGCGATCCGCGATTTCGAGGGCGAGCAGAAGCTCAAGTCGAGCGGCCGCATCTCGGGGCCGATGATGGGCCGCTTGATCCGTCTGCAGGGGCAGGCGAAGTTGCGCCATGCCGCGCCGTCGCGCTCCGCCGCGCGCTAGGCTTATCGGTATCCTTGCTGCTAACTAGAAGAGCATGCGCCTTAAATCGGAAATCTGGGTCAAAGCGTATTTGCGCCGTTGCACGGTCAACGGTGCGAGCGGCGTCGTCGTGCGTCACGGCGACGATGATGCCGGCGCGATCTTCATCAAAATCGTCCGCCAGGATTTTATGGCTGCCGTCTACGCGCCCGCTCCCGCCGGACTCGACGATGCCGATCACGACCGGCGCTGGGTGTCGCGCTTCGACAACGGCTTCGTTCCGGAGGCCGAGGCGGAAACGCTTTTGAAACGAGAGGCGGGTTTCGACAGCGATCTCTGGATCGTCGAGATCGAGGATCGCGACGGGCGGCACTTTCTCGGCGATGAATTGCTGCCATAGGGGCAGCTTCACCTGCGCGAGCGAGTCCAAGTTTTTACATTCCATTAATAGGCGGCGCTTCTAATTGAAGCATGCGCTGATTCGAGCGGCCACAACGCAGTCTCGCCGCAACCGTTTTTGTACGGTGTCATAACGGGCGGTTGGTGAGCCTCATGATGGGGGAGCCGCATGCACGAAGTAAGCTTCGTGTATTTGGGGGGCTACGCATGGCGACAATCGTGGAATTCAGGAGCACTCCGCGGCGAACCGAACCTTTATCGGTGAATGACGGCGGCTCGGCGGACATCGTTTTCTTTCCCGGCGTCAGGTACGAGCGGCCCGCGGAGCCAAAAGTCGAAAAACCGATGACGGGCAAGCCGGGCCGCGACACGCTCGAAATCGACGGCTGACGTTCGGATCGCTGCTGCCTTCGGCATGTCGTGGATGGCCGCCTTCGCGGCCATGACGAATGTGAGGGAAATGTCGGCTAGCAACTTTTGGCGCCGACGAGATTGTCATCGCGTTCATTCTTGTCGTCATCGCCACTCGCGACAGGCGAAAGCCCCCGCCACGTCATGGCCGCGCAGGCGGCCATCCACGTGAGTATCGGTGCAGCGAATATTTGCGATGTGGGGTAAGCGCTCCGCACGGGAATTCTAATCTGGCGCGCGTTATCGTTTTGTGATCGTCAGGTGCGGCGTACGGAGCACGAGGCCTTCTCGAGCACGGACTGCGTTTCGGAGCGATATGGGTCGCCCCGGTCGGGCGCGCGCACAACGATAAAGCCTTTCGGCGCCGCGATGGTCTGGTCCGCGTCGCTGGTTTGCGGAGCTTCGCTCGATAGGCCGAGGAAGCGATCGTCGGCGGGAATGATGGACAGATTGATCGTCGTCTCGCGCTCGGATGAGGCGGCCGCGAAATAAAGGTTCGTGCCGTCCGGAGCGTAGACGCCGACCGTCCAACCGAGATCGGGCAGCAGCGCATGCACGCGCATCGCCCGGTCCGCGGTATCGAACGGACAGAAAGCGTAGCGAGCGTCTGGCGAGAGGTACGGCAGAAGCGCCTGCTGCTGATCGACGGGGCCGACGATCGTCATCGTGTTGTGCGGCAGAAGATTTGCGAGCCGAGCGTAAGCGGTGCCGCGCTGATCGTTGACCGCGAGGAACGTCGCAACGATGTGGACGATCACCGCGACTAAGACGAAAATTACCAAGAGCCGCCAGTCGATGCGCTTGAAGAGGTTCATGAGCAGCTCTCCCGCGTGATGACGGGAAGGCGCTTGTTGCGTTCGGCGCGCTGGTCGTCGGAGAGGCCGTTCGCCGGATCGAGGACGGTGAAGACGAGAACCAGGCGTCCGGCGCCGCCGGTCGGAATCCAGTTGCCGGGACGTGCGTCGCGGCCGAGCGTCACAACGAACGATCCGTTCGGATTGGGTGCGATCGTATCGGCGGTGAACGTGTAGCGGTCCGCGTCGTTACGGATCAGGCGGCCACGGGAATCGAAGACCGAAAGGCTCCACCAAAGGCCCGGCAGGCTCGCGCCATCGATCTTGTAGTTGCAGGATGAGTGCAGGCGCGCGCCTTGCGAGTCGGTCCTCGCCTCGAATATTCCGGCGCTGTCGGCGGAAATCCTGAGCTTTCCCGTCGAGGCGAGATGCGCCTTCGAATACGGATCGGCGCTTTCGCGGCCGAGGTCGCGCCAGTGCTGCCAGGGGCCATACGTGTCGACGGAGAGCGGCGAGCCGCGCGAGATCATATAACGGCTGGACCAGACGCCGACGCCGGTCGCGAGCGCTACGGCCGCGATCAGGCTGATGGCGCGGAAGATGATCGCGGCGATGGTGCGCACAAGCGTCATCGCCGATGGCCGCTCATAGGATTTGAGTTCGAGCGACGCCACTCAGCGATCCCCCTATTGCGCGCGCTGGGCGGGCGAAACCGCCTGCTCGCCGGACAGTGAATCGAAAAGCGTCGCGCGCCGGTCGGCCCGTTCGGGCGTCTTGTTGTCCTTCGGCGGGTCTTGCGGCGCGTCCGATGGAGCGGGGGTTGCAGGATCGCCGGGTCCGCCTTCGGCTTTGCGCAGCGCCGTCGTCAGCGACTTCAGCACGGCGCGGGTTTTGTCGGACATGATCGCTTCTGGCTTGCCGGTCTCGGACTTCGTCGCAGGTTCAAGCCCGGCAGCGACTTGCGCGGCCTTGATCGCCGCCAGTCGCTGCTGTTCCTCGATCTGGCGTGGATGCGGCTGCAGGCCCGGAATAGTCGGAATGTTCATGTCGGTGTGCGCGACCGTCATCAGGTCATGCCAGATGGGCGCCGCCTGATGGCCGCCAGTGACGCCCATGCGCATCGCGTGGTTGTCGTCGTTGCCGATCCAGACGCCCGCCACGTACTTGCCGGTGAAGCCCATGAACCAAGCGTCCTTTGGCCCGGTCGAAGTTCCTGTCTTGCCCGCGACGTTGGTGAAATCGAGATTTGCCATGCCGCCGGTGCCTTCGTTGACGACGCGATAGAGCATCGTGTTCATCCCCTCGGCAACCTGCCGCGAGACGATCTGCTCCGCCGGCGGCTCGTCGCGTTCACGCGAATAGAGGAGATCGCCTTTCGACGTCGTGATGTCGAGGATGCCGTAGGGCTTCGCGCGCTTGCCGCCGTTGGCGAAAGTCGCAAATCCGCCGGTGTGCTCGAGCACCGTGATGCCGCCGTCGCCGAGTGCCATCGAGCACGTTTTCTTCACGCCTTCGATGCCGAGACGCTTCGTCATCTCGATGACTTTCTCGCGCCCGACCGCGAACGACAGTTCCGTAGCCACCGTGTTCAACGACTTTGCCAGCGCCTGCCATAGCGGCAACCTGCCGCCCGAGCCGCCGCCGCCGCCGTAGTTCGACGGCGACCAATTTCCGCACGAGCGCGAGGCGTCGCGCACCATCGTGTCAGGCTTGTAGCCATTCTCCAAAGCTGCCGCGTAGACGTAGACCTTGAACGACGAGCCGGGCTGGCGCTTGGCGCGCGTCGCGCGGTTGAACTGGCTTTCGCCGTAATCGGGGCCGCCGACGATGGCGCGCACCTTGCCGTCGGTTTCCATCACGACGATGGCGCCGGAATTGAAATGATCGGAGCGGCCGTTGCGCTTCAGCGTGGCGTTGAGCGCTTCTTCCGCCTGCCGCTGCAGCGTCAAGTCGACGGTCGTGCGCGCGGTCAGGACATACTGTTCCTTGCCTTCGGCAAGCCGCTGCACTTCTTCATACGCCCAATCGAGGAACCAGTCCGGACTTGTCGACGTGCGGTTTTCGGCGACCCTTGCCGGGCTCATGCGCGCGGCGTGAACCTGCCCGGCGGTGTAGTATCCGGCTTCGACCATGTTATCGAGCACCTGGTTGGTGCGTGCCCGCGAAGCCGCCAAGTCGACGAGGGGCGAATATTTCGATGGCGCCTTGAAAAGTCCGGCGAGCATCGCCGCTTCCGCCATGTTGATGTCGCGCACTGACTTGCCGAAATAATACTGCGACGCGGCTTCGGCGCCGAACGTGCCGCCGCCCATATAGGCACGATCGAAATAGAGCTTCAGGATCTGCCGCTTCGTGTAGCGACTTTCGAGCAGGAAGGCGAGAAACAGCTCCTTGATCTTTCGCTGCAGCGAGCGTTCCGACGAGAGGAACAGGTTCTTGGCGAGCTGCTGCGTCAGCGTCGAGCCGCCCTGCACGACCTCGTTCGCCTGCACGTTCGTCAACAGCGCACGCATGGTGCCGAGCACGTCGATGCCATAGTGCTCGAAGAAGCGGCGGTCTTCCGTCGACAGCGTCGCCTTGATGAGAACGTCCGGGATCTGGTCGAGCGGCACCGCGTCGTTGTGCAGGATGCCGCGCTTGCCGATCTCGTTGCCGTTGACGTCGAGGAAGGTGACCGCGAACTTGCCGGTCAGGAATTTGCTTTCGTCGAATTCCTGGAAGGCGGGGAGGGCAAGGCCGTAGAGCACGACCAATCCGCCGAACAGCATCGTCAGGCCTTCGGAGGCAAATTCGTTCAGCAGGCGGCGCCAGCCCACGAGCTGAAAGCGCGCGAAGTAACTCGAACCGGCGTTCCAGTAATCCTTGATGCGAGACCAACTCTCGCCGAGCGTCGAGTTGAGTTTCGAATCAAGGGCAAGCCAGTTGATGAAACGGTCGCGTCCGCCCTGTCTGAAGAACCAGTCGTTCAAGACCCGTCACCCCTTGCCACGCCGCCCCCGACGCCAGACCTGCCTTGCGGGGCCAGACTTGCCTTGCAGCGCAGGGGGGCTTAAGCCCCCTTCAGCACCAAAACACGTGACGCATTGCAAGCACCAATTGCGGCGCGTCCCTCTGGATGCACCGCAAACCCTCGGCGACGGACGTTACGCGTCCCAAGGCGACCAAATTGTGGTCAATTCGGCGGCGCTGGCAAGTGAAAGAGAGACCGACGTTGGACGGCGACAGCAAACCGTTCTGGAAGACCAAAACGCTCGAGCAGCTGTCGCCCGAGGAGTGGGAATCACTCTGCGACGGCTGCGGCCGCTGCTGCCTCGTCAAGCTCGAGGACGAGGATACGAGTGAGGTCTACACTACGAAGCTCGCGTGTAGCATGCTGAACGTGGGCACCTGCCGCTGCCGGGATTATGCGAATCGTTTCAGCAAGATGCCCGATTGCCTCCAGATCGACGTCAAACGCGCGCGCGAGCTGAAATGGCTGCCGCCGACGTGCGGCTATCGCATTGTCGACGAGGGGCGCGATCTGCCGTGGTGGCATCCGCTCGTTTCGGGATCGCCCGAGACCGTGCATCAGGCGGGCATCGCCGTCAGTTCGTTCGCGATGAGCGAGCGGCGCGTCAAGGAAGAGAACTACTGGCGCTACATCATTCCGGATTTGGGGCAGGGCGAGGATCATGGCGAACCTCAGCAGCGGCGCAAGTCCAAGGAGCGTGCTGTCAGCTCCAAGAGCTAAGGCGGGCGTTGCGGCCTTCATTTGGAGCCGTTTGAGCAAGCTGCCCTGGATGGGCGGGGCGAGCCCGGCCATGGAGCGGTGGTTGTCGTCGGCTTGAACTGCCATCGTTTTATCGACGCCAGAAGCCTTCACTTCACGTCGTGGCCGTGAAGGCGGCTATCCACGTTTTTTCTGCGAGCTATTTTTTAGAGCAGGCACCGCGGGCGCCTCGCTCGGAACCATTCGTCGTCGAACGTCGGTCTGCAGACGCGCAGGCCCGATGTCAGCAAAGCTGCCGTTGAGGTCGTGGATGGCCGCCTTCGCGGCCATGACGGGTGTGGGCTGCCATTTGACCGCGGCCACGCAACGAAGATCCGTGCCGATCTACGAACCGCTATCTGTCGAGGAAACTTATCCTCGTTTGCCGGCACTGATTTATACTTGGACGGTTTGGCTCTATAAATTTAATAATCGCCTTAATTTTCAATATGTTATTGCATTTTGTCAATTGACAGCGCGACGCTTATCAGGCATCTTCTCTGTATAACGCGGAAAGTGTGAGACGACGCTCTCACCGAAGTGCGGGCCATTGTGCCGGGACGCGTTTCCCGAAATTTTGAAAAGGTGAGCAAGCGCATGGCAGCGGCATCGAGCGCGCGGCGAACGACGACGCGTGTCCGCTCGAAGAAAACCACGCCACGTGCTGCGGCCGGCTCCAAGAACGGGAGTCGCGGCGCGCAAAAGCAGAACTCAACCGGCTCCCAGAAGGGAAGCCGGAAAGAAATCTCAGACGATGCAACGAGCCCGCACCGAGCGGCCGGCTCGCGGCACGCGAGTCGCTCGGTGCCAACTAACTCGGTGCCAGCTAAAAAATCCAAGCCCGGCGCGCTCGTGCAACGTGTCTACAACACGATCGATGGCGAACTGGAAAAACTCGAAAAGCAGAAGGGCCTCACCTCGCAGGATCGCGAGCGTGCGTCCCGGGCGCTGTCGCAGATGGTCAATGCTTTGGAGAAAGCCGTTGAGATGCAACGCGAGATGACGAAGCGAAAGGCAACGGGGGGCGACGCCAAGAGCAAGGAGGCGCTGGCTCATGCGGAAGACCTACGCCGCGAAATTGCGGAACGTCTTGAACGCCTCAATCGAAAACGGACGTCTCAGCGAAGTTCTGAATGAGCTGAGTGCGGCCGAGCTGGAGTTCATCGCGCATGATTGGGAATTATGGGCGCGGGACGATCAGCTTGCGCCATTGTTGATTGCGCCTTGCGACTTTGCTCCGCAGAGCCGGCAGCAAGGCGCGGCCTTGTTGAAAGAGCAGGGCGCAACATCAAGCGCGCCCGGCGTCCGGCTCCCCGCAGGGGACTCGCCGGGTGCCAACAAAAAGATGTCGGAAGCGCCGATCAATAAAGCATGGCGCGTGTGGATGCTGCTTGGCGGACGCGGGTCGGGCAAGACGCGCGCTGGCGCAGAGTGGATTCGCAGTCTTGCCTGTGGCGATGATCCAGGGCCGCGCCTTGCGGCCAGCTCTCCGCAGGGGAGTCGCAAGGCGCCAGCAAGACTCGCGCTAGTGGGAAAAACATTGGCCGATGTTCGCAACGTGATGGTCGAAGGTCAGTCGGGATTGCTTGCCGTGCATCCGGCACACGAGCGGCCTGTGTTCGAACCGTCGAAGCGGAGGCTGACATGGCGGAACGGCGCGGTCGCGGAATTGTTTTCGGCGGACGAAGCAGAAGCCTTGCGCGGGCCGCAGTTCACCGCTGCCTGGTGCGATGAGCTTGCGAAGTGGCGCAACGCGGAGAAAGCGTGGGACATGCTTCAGTTTGCTCTGCGCCTCGGAGATGCACCGCGCGCCTGCGTGACGACGACGCCGCGCGCAACGAAGCTTTTGAAATTGATTATTGCCGACGAGGCGACCGTGACTGTCAATCTCGCAACGGCCGACAATGCGTTGAATCTCGCGCCGACGTTCCTCGCCGAGATGACGCGTCGCTATGCGGGCTCGGCTATCGGGCGGCAGGAACTGCTCGGCGAGATCGTCGAGGATGCGAGCGACGGTTTGTGGCGGCGCCACTGGATCGAGGAAGCGCGCGTCGAGGCGGCTCCCGAGATGCAACGTGTCGTCGTGGCGGTCGATCCGCCGGTGACGGCGACGGCGTCGTCGGATGCGTGCGGAATCGTTGTTGCGGGATTGGGTGTCGATAAGCGCGCCTATGTTCTCGCCGATCGCACCGTACAGGGACGAACGCCAGAGGTGTGGGCGCGTGCGGCGCTCTCAGCGTTCGACGATTACGAAGCCGACCGCATGGTCGCGGAAGTCAATCAAGGCGGAGATCTCGTCATCTCCGTTCTGCAGCAGTTTCGACAGAATTTCCCCGTCGTCAAAGTCAGAGCGACGCGGGGAAAATGGGTTCGTGCCGAGCCGGTTGCGGCGCTTTACGCGGAAGGCCGCGTCGCGCACGTCGGGCGGCTCGATGCGCTCGAAGATCAGATGTGCGCATTCGGGAGCGACGGTACGGTCAAGGGCCGCAGCCCCGATCGCGTCGACGCGCTCGTCTGGGCGATCACGGATTTGCTGCTGAGCGCCGCGCTGAAGCCAACGGTCAGGATGCTCTGAGGGGGGCGTAAGCTTAGTTTGACAGGGTCAAACCAGACCACATGGAAGTCCCAATGGCCCAAGACGTTGAGGTGAAAGCTTTCAACAACAACGAGACACGAGCCTTGTCATTCTTCTTCATGCCAACCTTCCTTTCTGCCCCGATTTTGAGGCCGATGCTGAGATACTGAAGGAAACTCAGTGCGATCAACGTCAGAAGGCCAGTGAGACAGACCACGAGATGGGGATTCGAACCCCAACCTGAAAAACCCAGCGTACCTGCCAAACTAAGCTTACCTGAACAGAATAACCGATCAACCGCGCGCGTTGCAAGCCGCCGTGCGGAGCCTTCGACGATACGAAAATTTCAAAGGTTTTAGCATGTCAATAATCTCGGAAGCGCTGACGCGCTGGCTGCCGGTGCACGGTCGTGTGCCAAGCGGCCGGCTCGCGGAACGCGAGTCGCTTGGCACAATCAACAAAGCCACTGCGACGGGCCCGCTCATCGCCTATCACAATCTCGGCGAACCGGTGTGGGCGCCGCGCGACTACTCCGCCTTCGCGCGCGAAGGCTTCATGCAGAATGCCATCGTCTATCGCTGCGTGCGCATGATAGCGGAGGCCGCCGCCTCGATCCCGTTGCTCCTCTATGAGGGCACGACCGAGATCGAGGATCATCCGCTGATCGGGCTGCTCCGGCGGCCGAGCCTCGATCACACCGGCACCGATTTTCTCGAAGCCTGGTACGGCTTCCTACTCGTCTCGGGCAACGCCTACGTCGAAGCCGTTGCTCTTGATGGCGAGTTGCGCGAGCTGCACATCCTGCGGCCCGACCGCATGAAGGTGATCCCTGGCGTCGACGGCTGGCCCGAAGGCTACGAATACACCGTCTGCGGACGAAGTGTGCGTTTTCTCGACGAGGTCGTCGAGGATGTGCGGCCGATCCTGCACTTGAAGCTCTTTCATCCGCTCAACGATCACTACGGCATGAGCCCGATCGAGGCGGCCGCAACCGCGATCGACATTCACAACACGGCGGCGGCCTGGAACAAGGCGCTGCTCGATAATTCCGCGCGGCCCTCCGGCGCACTCGTCTACGCCGCGTCGAACGGTCAGATGACGGACGAACAGTTCACGCGGCTGAAAAGCGAGCTCGAAACGAATTTTCAAGGCGCGCGCGCCGCCGGGCGCCCGCTGCTGCTCGAAGGCGGCCTCGACTGGAAGCCCTTGTCGCTGTCGCCGAAGGACATGGATTTCATCGAGGCCAAGAACGCCGCTGCGCGCGAGATCGCGCTGGCGATCGGCGTGCCGCCGATGCTGCTCGGCATTCCGGGCGATAATACGTACTCGAACTATCAGGAGGCGCAGCGCGCCTTCTGGCGTCAAACGGTGCTGCCGCTGGTAAGCCGCACGGCGCGGGCGCTGGCGAACTGGCTGGCGCCGGCATTTGAAAAAAGCTCGGCATTCGGAGCTAGGGATGAGTCTTTGTTTGCGCTTGGCGACTCGCGTTCCGCGAGCCGGCCGCCAAGCGTGCTAGAACTCAAACCTGACCTTGACCAGATCGAAGCGCTGGCACCCGAACGCGATGCGCTGTGGAAACGTCTCGAAGCCGCATCGTTCCTCACCACAGACGAGAAACGGGCTGCGGCGGGATATGCGAGTCTTTCTGATGCGCCCGGCGACTCTCCTTCGTCGATCCCCGCCTTCGCGGGGAGGCCGCCGGGCGCGAAGTATGCTCCAGACCAGCCGCGCGTTCCCGCAGGCCAATCCGGCGGCGGCCAATGGACGGATGGTGCTGGCGTCGGGTCAGGCTCAAATAATGGTCGCGTTCGTGTCGCTCAAGCCGATGGCGGAAGATCAGGATACCCGATCAACATACTGGAAGAAGATGAAGTCGGTGGGCATACATATGCCGAGCATGTTGGAAAGTCAGAAGAGTATCTGAAAGCACGGATCACCGGAAGTCGTTCCGGCGTTCCATATATCTTTGGCGTAGGGGAAAAACGGGCGGGTTCGTTCCCCTCTGTGGACGCGGCAAATAAGCTCGTTAATTCGACCGTAGGAGATCCTGAAAATGCTTCAAAAATCGAGATGTTCCGCGAGGCGAAATTCCCATTTTGGCTTCCGGAACTGCGGATCTTTAAGAGCTTTTCCTCGCCAACCGGAATTGAGGCTTATTCGCCCGATGATAGAACAATTCCGAAAATAAGATCTACATCTGGAGTAACGGTAAGATTGATAAGGACCGACAGGGTGCAGCGAGGCTACTACGTCGATTCAGCATGGCCAATGAATGAGGAGTGACACGTGCAGATCGATATACCCCCAGAATTTCGTAAGGCTTGCCGGAACCTAGGACAAGATCTTGCGCGCAAAACCCGAGCGATGAGCGTTGCTGACGCAAATACTCTCCTCGTCCAGACTGCGATTATCGGTATTGATAGGAATGAAGCGAAAGCAATACGTGAGTTCATCGATGACTTCCTTAATAAGGGACTCTCATCGAAACAGAGGGTAGACTTTTGGCGCGAAACGCCCTCAGAGATTTATTTCTATGACGGTGAGCACGTCGAAGGCTTCCTGAGATTGCTGGGCGCCAGACTGGTCCAGCCGCCATATCAGGAATCCTGATCCGAGCGCGGCGCGCTATGGAAACGGCTCTCTCTTAGTGGCGCCGAGCGCAAAATATAATGACGATCAAGCGCGCGTTCCCGCAGGCCAATCTGGCGGAGGGCAGTGGACGGATGGCGATCGCCTCGCGATGGCCAAGATCATCCAAGGTGCTGCCCGCTACCTTCTGCGCAACCCGAAGGTTCTGAAGCCGGCAGAAAAGACGCTTGAGGAATTGTTGAAGCCGGGTGGAAAAGAACTCGGTGTTCAAGCTGCCAAAGCGCGCCCAGGAATTCGCACTCTGGACAAAGACGATTTCGAAAAATTGAAGTCCGAAATCCTCGATGGCGCAAAGGAAATAGAGCCTCCACGTGGCTATGACGGAAAAGCGTACCAGCGGCCGGACGGCACAGAGATTGGGGTGCGCCGAAGTGTTGAGTATGGCGAGACGCTTGACGTATTGAAATCAGCCGACGAAACCATTCTCAAGAACGGCTACAAGGTTCATAAAAAATGATCGACGAACCACGAGATAAGGACACCGGGGAAACACTGAGCGAAGCTATATCCCAATACCCTGGAGAACTGGATCTTGACGCCGTTGGGATTTGGCAGATCGTGCCGGATGGACGCGTCGCTTTTGGGCTGTCCGGAGAAGCGCTCGCTGATTACGTCCGCCGCGCCATCTACGCGCTCTTGGATGCAGGAGCTGTGCCGGTGCGCCATATTCCCGGAAGTGGGTTTAATTGGACCCGTCAGACGCAGTACGGCTCGAGCCGAGAGGCAATTGCTGAAGCCATAATCACGGAATGGGAACCTGTTCCTTACGACTCCTATTCGATGATTGAGCGTTGCCCATGGTTTGCTAGGCCTAGGCCGAATAGTCCTAACTATGTGAAGATGGATTGACCTCGATCAGATTGAAGCGCTGGCACCCGAACGCGACGCGCTGTGGAAACGCCGAGCTTTTGATTGCGTCGAGCGACTCCGCTTCGCGTAGCCGGCCGCTCGGCGCGTAAGACGCCGCATCCTTCATCATCACCGACGAGAAACGCGCTGCGGCGGGATATGACGCGCTCGGCGGCCGGCTCGACGAAGGAGAGTCGCCGAGCGCAAAATATACAGAAGACCAGCCGCGCGTTCCCGCCGGTCAATCGGGCTGAGGGCAGTGGACGGATGGAGGTGGCGGCGCGAGCCGCATCTCCGACGGCCGCGTGCGTGTCGCGCAGGCCGGAGAGCGATCCGGATATCCGGTTGACATTCTAGAGGAGGATAAACTTGGCGGGCACACGCTTGAAAGACATGTGGGCAAATCCGAGCAGTATCTCAGAGCACGCGTTCTGGAGAGTAGAAAAAGTATTCCAGGGGTCGGCGAGTACGGCGAAAAACGAGCAGGATCTTTTACATCCGTGGAAGCGGCCAATAAATTGATAAACTCAGTTATTGCGGAGCCGCAGAATCAGCAAAAACTTAAGAGTTTTGGAGAGGGAAATCTCCTGTTTCTGCTGCCAAATCTATATTTGTATCCGACGAGTTCATTCAGGTCACCAACGGGCTATGAGGCATTCGCTCCTAACGGACGTTCCGAGCCCATTATAAGACCGACAAATAGCTTAGAGGTTCGCGTTCGGCGCACAGGCAATAATTCGAGGGGATGGTACATTTACTCGGCGTTTCCGCTGACGGAGGATTAAAAAATGAGCCAAATGGCGATGCCTGTTGAATTCAAACATATGGTTCGGCAGATCGGATACGATGTTGTTGAACAAGTGGGGTCGATGGATGGACTGGTTCCTTATGCATTGATTGGTGTTGAGCATCCACAGGCGGCAGTTGTGCGTCAATTTCTCCAATCGTTGCTTGCAAGGAAGCTCTCAGCCGAGGAAATGTCTGATTTCTGGTCGTCGACGCCATCTGGCGTTTATTTTACGGACGGCGAGCGTGTGCGAGATTTTCTTTCGTCACTGCTGAAGAGGCTGGAGCAGGAGCCATATCTTACCGGAAAGATCTGATTCAAACTCGATGTGCTCCGAAAACGCCTAGCTTTTGATTGCGCCGAGCGACTCCGCTTCGCGGAGCCGGCCGCTCGGCGCGCCGTAAAAATTTAGATCGCCAGTCTGGCGAAACTCATAACTTCAGTTCGCAAACCGACGGAGCGCACATGTACGCGACCGAACACTTTCTGCTGCCCGCTTCGCTGTCGAAGCGGAGCCGGGCATTGCCGTTCGAGGCGAAGTCGCTCGGCGACGGCGTGTTCGAAGGCTATGCGAGTCTCTTCAATCGCGAGGATCTGGGGCACGACGTCATTGCGCCAGGCGCGTTTCGCGAAAGCCTGCAGAGTCGCGGTGCGGCACGCATCAAGATGCTATTCCAGCATGATCCGGCCGAACCGATCGGCGTCTGGGATGAAATCCGCGAGGATGCGCGCGGGCTTTATGTGCGCGGCCGATTGATGACCGCCGTCGTGAAAGGGCGTGAGGTCCTCGCACTGATGCGGGCCGGTGCGCTCGATGGTTTGTCGATCGGGTTCAAGACGGTCAAGGCGCGTCGCGATGCGGCGAGCGGCGTGCGGCGTCTGGAAAAAATCGATCTTTGGGAAATATCCGTCGTCACCTTTCCGATGCTGCCCGGTGCGCGCGTCGAAAGCGTGAAGAGGCGGCCATTCGTGGCGATGACTCCGACGATGAGAGACTTTGAGCGCTGGCTTACGCGAGATGCTGGGCTGACGCGAACGGAAGCGCAGGCGGTTCTCCGCTCGGGCTTTCATGGACTGAAGGCCCTGCGGGATGCGCGCCGCTCAGTCGACGACGATGCCATGCTTGCTTCGCGGTTTCGCGAAGCCGCGCGGCTGATGCAGGCAATGTAAGTTCCATCTCCCTGCACGCGGGGAGAGGATTCAAACGTAAACAGGACATCACATGACCGATACGACTTCCCTCGAAACGAAGGGGGCGGGCGGAGAAACCGCGCGCGCCTTCGAAGAATTCATCGAAGCCTTCGAAGCCTTCAAGGAAACCAACGACCAGCGTCTCTCAGAGATCGAGCAGCGCGGCGCGTCCGACGTTCTCGTCGCCGAGAAGCTGGCGCGGATCGAGGAGACGCTCGACTCCACGAAGCGCGCCGCGGACAATCTGGCTCTGAAGTCGGCGCGGCCACATCTCGCAGGCGGTGCGTCGCCCGCGTCGCAACTCGCGCATAAAGCGGCCTTCGATGGCTACGTGCGCCGTGGCGACGCTTCGCGGATGGCACGGATCGAAGAAAAAGCCCTGTCGACCGGATCGGCTCCCGATGGCGGTTATCTTGTGCCGGCGGAAACGGAAGCTGCCGTCAATCGCGCGTTGAAGGCGATCTCGCCGATGCGCGCGATCTCGGGACTTCGCCAGGTCTCCGGTGCGGTCTACAATCGTCCGTTCGCGACGAGCGGAGTCGGTACCGGCTGGGTCGCCGAAACCGCGTCGCGCACGCAAACGTCGACGCCGACGCTCGCCAACCTGCAGTTCCCGACGATGGAGCTTTATGCGATGCCCGCCGCATCGCAATCTCTGCTCGACGATACGATCGTCAACATCGACGAGTGGCTGGCGGACGAAGTCCGCATCGCGTTCGCGGAGCAGGAGGGCACGGCCTTCGTCTCCGGCGATGGTTCGAACAAGCCGAAGGGCTTTCTCGCCTACGATACCGTCGCCAACGCTTCATGGGCGTGGGGCAAGATCGGGTTCGTTGCGACCGGCGCCGCGGGTGCGTTCCCGTCGACAGCGCCCGGCGATAAGCTGCTCGATCTCATCTACGCGACGAAGGCGCCTTATCGCGCCAACGGCACATTCATCATGAGCCGTTCGACGGTCGCGGCGGTGCGCAAGCTCAAGGACGGCGATGGCAACTATCTCTGGCAGCCGGCGAACGCGCCCGGCGAATGGCCGTCGCTGATGGGTTATCCCGTTGCCGAGAGCGAGGACATGCCGGCCATCGATAGCGCTTCGCTGTCGATCGCGTTCGGCGATTTCTCGCGCGGATATCTGATCGTCGATCGCGCTGGCATCCGTGTGCTGCGCGATCCCTACAGCGCCAAGCCCTACGTGCTCTTCTATACGACGAAGCGCGTCGGCGGCGGCGTGCAGGACTTTGACGCGATCAAGCTGCTGAAGTTCGCGGAGTAAGCAAACCCGCGTCCGGCGGCCGGCTCCCCGGGGGATAGTCGCCGGGCGCAATCAAAAAGTTTCGCGCGGGTTTCCCTCCCGCCCGCGTGGAAGTGTGCGGGGTCATCGCAGTGCGGTGATCTCGCATTTTTGTTTGCGCGTTGCGACTCCGCTTCGCGGAGCCGGCCGCAACGCGCGGCCTTGTCGCGCGGACGGAGCAACATCAGCACGCTCGGCGGCCGGCTCGCGGAACGCGAGTCGCCGAGCGCAAACAAATAAGGAAATGCAATGTCTCTCGTGATGACGAGCCCGCCTGCTGTCGAGCCGGTGACGGTCGCTGAAGCCAAGGCGCACATGCGCATCGATACCGATGCCGAAGACATATTGATTGGCAGCCTCGTTCTGACATCGCGACTGCACATCGAGACGGCGCTGTCTCTGGCGCTCATCACGCAGTCATGGAAGCTCACGCTCGATCGCTGGTCGAAGTCGCGCGAGATCGAGCTGCCGATCGCGCCGTTGCGCTCCGTCGGCGGCGTTCGTGTCATCGACGCCTCCGGACATGCGACGACCGTTTCGGATCAGAGTTATCTCGTCGACCTCGCCTCGCGGCCGCCGCGTCTCATCTGGAACAATAGCGTGCCGCCGCTGCCGGGCCGGGCCGCGAAGGGCATCGAAATCGATTTGACGGCGGGATTCGGAGATAGTGCGGCGAGTGTTCCCGCGCCGCTGAAGCACGCGATCCTGATGCTGGCCGCGCATTGGTACGAGCATCGCGATCCGCGCGAGATCGGACAAGACGGCGCGCGCATTCCGGATGCCGTGAGCGACCTCATCAATCCATTTCGGACGATTCGGCTATGAAGGCACCTGTCAAAGCCGGTGACCTCCGGCATCGCATTGTCATCGAGCGACCGGAACGAACGAGCGATGGCGCCGGAGGTTCGATAACGGAGTGGATAGCTGTCGCCGAAGTTTGGGCCGCGATCTGGTCGCGCAGCGCGGATGAAAATTTCACGCTGGATCGCGTGGCCGGAACGGCGACGCACGACG